>APMI01000943.1_pt1 | contig 81895 bp, 65 predicted proteins | sample 667938 | NCBI WGS metagenome assembly APMI01 (sample SAMN01084076, study PRJNA167559) | wastewater metagenome | biome: Wastewater | place: Denmark: Ejby Moelle, Odense | collected 2011-11-28 | reverse complement strand
CGCTTCTACGGAAACCATGGTTATCTAATATCCTAAAGATAGCTTGAGACAAACTAAAGGAACACATAGAAATATCGAAGCGCAACTTTGCCGACATCCGAAATCGCACATCCCAAATCACCCCATCTTGTCAGGTTCACGCAGCACGAGAAGATTTTCTCTGCCATTCTTTCCGATTGGCATGGGTGGGACAGGTTTTTGATGTTTCAGCCGTCTAAACCGATTGCGAAAGTCACAGGGTCCGCTACACTCAGGCCGCCTTTAGGCGTTTGAGGGCAAAATCCTATCTTAGCGCACCTTTTTGGAAATAACATTTTATACCCATATACATGGCAAACTTTTTAGAGAAACTCTTCGGCTCCATCTTTGGCAATAAGAATGACCGCGAGCGCAAGGCCCTCCAGCCCCTCGTAGATGAGATCAACGCAGAGTATGAGAAACTCAAACCCCTCACTACCGACCAGCTCCGCGCCAAGACCGCTGAGTTTAAGGCCCGCATAGCAGAGTACCTCAGTGATATAGACACCGAGATAGCCAGCCTCGTAGAGAGCGCCAATGCACAAGAGGACCTGCACCAGAAGGAAAACATCTTCAAGCAGGTAGACGAGCAGAAGAAGCACCGCGACAAGATGATAGAAGAGGTACTGCAGGAGCTGCTGCCACAGGCCTTTGCAGTGGTCAAGGAGGCAGCTTTCCGCTTTACCAATAATCCTCGTCTCGAGTCTACCGCTACCCAGCTGGACCGCGACCTCGCCGTGACCAATAAGGCGATAGAGATACAGGGCGATAAAGTCTACTACCACAATGAATGGCTCGCGGCAGGTGTACCGGTCAAGTGGAACATGGTACACTACGATGTGCAGCTGATAGGCGGTATCGTACTGCACTCCGGCAAGATAGCCGAGATGGCCACCGGTGAAGGTAAGACCCTCGTGGCTACCCTGCCAGCCTACCTCAATGCACTGGCCGGTGAGGGCGTACACATCGTCACGGTGAATGACTACCTGGCCCGTCGTGATAGTGAGTGGAATGGCCCGCTGTTCAACTTCCTCGGCATCCGAGTAGACTGCATAGATAAATATGAGCCGCACTCTGATGGCCGTATCAATGCATACAGGGCTGATATCACCTACGGTACAAACAATGAATTTGGCTTTGACTACCTGCGTGACAATATGGTGCGCAACCCTGACGAACTGGTACAGCGCAAGCACCACTTTGCGATGGTGGATGAGGTGGACTCCGTACTGGTAGATGATGCCCGTACACCACTCATCATCTCCGGCCAGATAGATAGTAATGACGAGAAAGAGTTTTACGAACTCAAGCCGCGTATCAATAAGCTGGTAGAGACCCAAAAGCGTACCTGCAATAACTTCCTGACAGATGCCAAGCGCCTGATCAAGGAGGGTAACACAGGTCATAAAGAAGGAGAAGGTGGCCTGGCACTCTTCCGTGCACACAGGGGTTATCCCAAGAATACTGCGCTGATCAAGTTTCTCAGTGAGCCGGGTGTGACACAGATCATGCGCGAGACTGAGAACTACTACCTGGGCGAGCAGCAGCGTAATATGCCTAATGTAGACAAGGAGCTGTACTTTACCATAGATGAAAAGAATAACAGCGTAGACCTGACTGATAAGGGCATCGAGCTGATCACAGGTGCAGGAGAGGATCCGCATTTCTTTGTGATACCAGAGGTAGGCAGCATCATAGCTGACCTGGAGAAATCAACGCTCACGGCAGATGAAAAGCTCCAGCAGAAAGATGCGCTCATGCAGGACTTTGCTATCAAGAGCGAGCGTATCCACTCTGTGTCGCAATTGCTAAAGGCCTATACGCTCTTCGATAAGGACGTAGAGTATGTAGTGATAGACGGCAAGGTAAAGATCGTAGATGAGAACACCGGTCGTATCATGGATGGCCGCCGCTACTCTGACGGCCTGCACCAGGCTATAGAGGCCAAGGAAAATGTGAATGTCGAGAAGGCATCACAGACAATGGCTACTATCACGCTGCAAAACTACTTCCGTATGTACCACAAGCTGTGTGGTATGACCGGTACGGCAGAGACTGAGGCACAAGAGCTCTGGGATATCTATAAACTGGAAGTATCCAGCATCCCTACCAACCGCCCTATCTCCCGTGACGACCGTGAGGACCTCGTGTACAAGACACGTAAGGAGAAATTTAATGCGATCATAGATGAGATCACAAGGCTGACCAGCGAAGGCCGCCCCGTACTGGTAGGTACTACCAATGTGGAGGTCTCTGAGCTCCTGGGCCGTATGCTCACCATGCGCAAGATCAAGCACAATGTACTCAACGCCAAGCAGCACCAGCGTGAGGCGGAGATCGTAGCAGAGGCAGGCCACTCAGGCAGCGTAACCATCGCTACCAATATGGCAGGCCGTGGTACGGATATCAAGCTGGACGATAAGTCTAAGGCCGCAGGTGGCCTGGCCATCATCGGCTCTGAGCGCCATGACTCGCGCCGTGTAGACCGCCAGTTGCGTGGCCGTGCAGGCCGTCAGGGTGATCCGGGTTCATCTCAGTTCTACGTCTCCCTGGAGGATGAGCTGATGCGCCTCTTCGGCTCTGAGCGTATCTCTAAGGTCATGGACCGTTTCGGCTACGAGGAGGGAGAGGTGATACAGCACAGCATGATCACCAAGTCTATCGAGCGCGCGCAGAAGAAAGTAGAGGAAAACAACTTCGGCATCCGTAAGCGACTGCTGGAGTATGATGACGTGATGAATAAGCAGCGCCAGGTGGTGTACACCAAGCGTAAGCATGCACTATTTGGCGAGCGCCTGGCACTGGACGTGCAAAACTCCTTCTACGATCTGGCAGACGAGCTCGTCACCACTGGCCTCGATGCGAAGGACTATGAGGCATTCAAACTGGAGGTGATCCGCTACTTCTCTGTAGATACTGCTATCACTGAGAATGAATTTGGTGGTGGCCGTGCTGAGGCGCTGACCGAGAAGCTTTTCCATGAAGTAATGGAAGCCTACGAGCGCAAGAAGCACTTCATCCTTTCCAATGCACTGCCTGTGCTGACCGGCCTCTACATGGAGCGCGGCGAGCAGATCAGCAGCGTGGCGATACCATTCACAGATACACGCCGTGGCATCAATATCTATGTGCCGCTGGAGCATATCGTGAAGAGCGAGGGCAAGGACCTGATGACGTACTTTGAGAAAGGTGTCTCTCTCGCCCTTATAGATGATGCGTGGAAGGACCACCTACGCCAGATGGACGATCTGAAGCAAGAGGTGCAGACAGCAGGCTACGAGCAGAAAGATCCGCTGGTGATCTACAAGATAGAGTCATTCAACCTCTTCAAGGGGCTGATCAGCAATATCAATAAGGAGATTGCTTCGTTCCTCTTCAAGGGTATGATACCTGTGGCTGATCCACAGCAGCAGGTACGCGCCGCCGAGCAGGAGGAGACAGACTTTCGCAAGATGAAGGAAAGCCGCAATGATGCAGCACTCAATGCACCGCAGCAATCTAACGTCCACATACCGCCAGGACAACCACAGCAGGCCGAGCCAGTGCGCAAGCAAGAGCCGGTACGAGTAGGTGAAAAGATCGGACGCAACGATCCATGCCCATGTGGTAGCGGCAAGAAGTTTAAGAACTGCCACGGGAAAGAAGAGTGATCAATGTGCTGATGTGCTAATTTGAAGATTTGAAAATGAATACATTTAGAGTCTTCAAACAACCATTAGATGATCGACAGAAGAAGTTTTATTATCAATACATCTTTAGTAGCCGGGGGACTAGCAGTCAGCCCGGCTTCTCTTTTTGCGAAAGGTACGGGCTTTGAAAGCCGCAGGCCGCCTGTCGCGCAGAGGAAGTTTGTCAGCCCTGCGGTAGAGGCTGAAATAGTCAGGGTAAAAGCGGGCATCAGTGATCCAGAGCTCGCCTGGCTCTTTGAGAATTGCTTCCCCAATACACTAGATACTACTATCACGCATCATGGTGAGCTGAATGGCAAGGCGGACACCTTTGTCATCACCGGAGATATAGATGCTATGTGGCTGCGCGACTCATCGGCGCAGGTGTATCCATATGTGCCCTATGTGAATGATGATCTTGCGCTGAAAAAGCTGGTGCAAGGCGTGATCAACCGCCACGCACGCTCTGTGCTCATAGATCCGTATGCCAATGCCTTCAACTATGATAATACCAAACGCAGCGAATGGTACGGAGATAAGACAGACATGAAGATGGAACTGCACGAGCGTAAATGGGAGGTAGACTCACTTTGCTATGTGATCAGGCTGGCACACAGGTATTTTGAAGTGACGAGCGACGTTTCCGTCTTTGACAAAGAATGGGTAGCTGCGATGAAGCTTATTGTAAAAACCTTCAAAGAGCAACAGCGCAAGACGGATCACGGGCCGTACCACTTCCAGCGCGGCATACTGGCTAATAAGGATACGCTGACAAATGACGGATATGGCGCGCTTATCAAACCCGTGGGACTGATCTGCTCTATGTTTCGCCCGTCAGATGATGCGACCACATACCCGTTTCTGATACCGTCCAATTTCTTTGCAGTGATTTCTTTGCGGCAGCTGGCACGTATAGCCTCGGTCATACACGAGACCGATCTGGCTATAGAGAGCGTAGCCCTGGCAGATGAGGTGGATAAAGCCCTGAAGGAATACGCCCGGCATCAAGACTCCAGGTATGGCGAGATATATGCCTATGAGACCGACGGCCTCGGGCACCAGCTCGTGATAGATGAGCCTAATCTGCCTAACCTGCTCAGTCTGCCATACTTCGATGCTGTCAGTGAAAAAAATGACACCTATCAGCGCACACGCCAATTTATACTCAGCGACAGCAATCCGTACTTTGTCAAGGGCAAGTATGCCGAGGGCGTAGGCAGTGACCACACTCCGAATGGCTACGTCTGGCACCTGAGCCTGATAGCGCGGGCGCTGACCAGCGATGACGATGCAGAGATAGCATCCTGCCTGAAAATGATCAAGGCTACGCACGCCGGCACAGGCTTCATGCACGAAGGATTTAGTGCCAGCAATCCAAAACTGTATACAAGAAAGTGGTTTGCCTGGGCCAATACGATCTTTGGCGAGCTGATCATCAAGGTGCATAAGGAAAAGCCGCACTTACTGAAGGCATGAGATGTGACTGTTGTCTAAATACTTAATACTAACTACTGATTACTTACCACTAATTACTATTTTCCGTCCATGTGCGGCATCGTAGGATATTTCTCAAAAACCCAGACCGATCTAAAAGGCTCATTGGATAAAGCTCTCAAGGCATTGTCTCTCCGTGGTCCTGATACGCAGGTGTCCCGTATCCTCTCGTCACATGTGGGCTTCGGCCATGCGCGGCTGTCTATCATAGATACGACCGACTGTGCTACGCAGCCCATGGCAGATGAGACTGGCCGCTACACCATCATCTTCAATGGTGAGATATTCAACTACCGTGAGCTACGCGAGCAGTTTCTGAGTGATAAGAAATTCCACTCTTCGTCAGATACCGAGGTCCTACTGGACCTCTATATCAAAATGGGCAAAGACTGCCTGCAGCACCTGAATGGCTTTTTTGCTTTTGCCATATATGACAGTGTAGAGCAGAGCATCTTCATAGCGCGTGACCGCATGGGTATCAAGCCGTTACACGTTTATAATGATGGCAGTAAGATCATATTTGGCTCCGAGCTTAAGGCGATTTTTGCCTTCCCCATCCAAAAGGAGATAGACTATGACTCACTGGCTCTATACCTCCAGCTAAATTATATCCCCGGTACAAATTCAATTCTGAAGCATGTGTCGCGCCTGCAGCCCGGCTGGTATATGGGTATAGATAAGGCTGGTAAGGTAAGTAAGGCAGAGTACTATCAGGTGCCTTTTGATGACGGTAAACTCGTGCCTGAGACGCCGGACTCTTACGAAAAAGCTAAAGTAGAGCTGCGTAGCCTGCTCGATGCCTCTGTACAGCGCAGGCTGGTGTCTGATGTACCGCTAGGTGCTTTTCTCAGCGGCGGTATTGATTCATCTATCGTTGTGTCGCTAGCTGCCAAACACAAACCCGATCTTAATACTTTCTCGATAGGATTCAAGGATGAGCCATTCTTTGACGAGACCTATTACGCCAATCTGGTAGCAAAGAAATTTGGCACTAATCACACTGTCTTCAGTATCACTACAGAGGACATGTACCAGCATCTCTTCGATATTCTCGATTATATAGATGAGCCTTTTGCCGATTCGTCTGCTATCGCGGTTTACATATTGAGTATGCACACGCGGAAGCATGTGACGGTGTCGCTCTCTGGTGATGGTGGCGATGAGCTCTTTGCAGGGTATAATAAGCATGATGCGGAACTGCGCGCGAGAAAGAATAATCTGATCAATACCGCAGTCAAGACCGGCCTCCCTATCTGGAAGCTGCTGCCCAAGTCAAGGCAGTCTAAGTTCACAAATATCTTCCGCCAGCTAGAGCGCTATGGAGTGGGGTTGAAGCTTTCTCCACAAGAGCGCTACTGGCGTTGGTGTGCCTTTGTAGATCAGGACGATGCACAGCGGCTGATCAAGACAAACCATATAATAAGCAAGGCAGAGGTGGATACGCGCAAAGAAGCGGTCCTGAAATATATAAACGGGAAAGACTCGATCAATGACGTGCTCATGGCAGACACCCAGATGGTACTGCCTAATGATATGCTCACCAAGGTAGACCTCATGAGTATGGCTAATAGCTTGGAGGTGCGCGTACCGATACTCGATTACACAGTAGTCAACTTTGCCTTTACTATACCGACCAGATTCAAGATCGCTGAAGGCCATACTAAGAAGATACTCAAAGATGCCTTCCGCGATGTCCTGCCGGATGAGCTTTACACACGGCCTAAGCGCGGCTTTGAGGTGCCGCTGCTAAAGTGGTTCCGTACAGGGCTCAGGTCACTGATAGAGGAGGATCTGCTCAGCGATAGTTTCATAGAGCAGCAGGGCATATTTGAGGTGTCAGAGATCCGGCAGCTCAAGCGGCAGCTTTTCTCCTCCGATCCCGGTGAGGTGCATGCCCGTATCTGGGGCCTCATAGTTTTCCAGTACTGGTACAAGAAATACTTCGTTTAACATGTTTTGGCGACGGTAGGTAGAGACAATCTGCGCCTTCGTCAGAAATAGAGCTTTGGTTTGAGAACTGCAGGGTATTTTTGCTGTTCATATATCAATATGAAAGCATACTACACTACCCGCACATTTATCCTATTAATAGTTCTGCACATCAGCTCACTACTCATGGCAGCAGACAACCGGCCAGCTGTGGAGCAGCCGCTGGCCCAGACAGTTTCTGGTACGCTGCGAGGTACGAAGGAGGGAGGTATCTCGATTTGGAGAGGTATATCTTACGCTCAGCCACCAGTAGGAGAGTTACGCTTTCGCGCACCACAGCCAGTCCAGAGATGGGAAGGCATAAAGGACGCCAGCAAGTTTGGCCTGGCATGCCCGCAAACCCACCGCACGGCTAGTGCCAAAGAGCAAGGAGAGGACTGTCTCTACCTGAACGTATGGTCGCCTGCCGCAGACCAAAAGAAGAGACCAGTAATGGTGTGGATACACGGCGGAGGCTTTCTGGTAGGGTCGGGCTCTGGTAGCCTCTATGACGGCACACATCTCGCTCAGAATGGCGATGTGGTAGTAGTATCTATCAACTATCGCCTTGGTGCATTAGGGTTCCTCTATTTCGATGAGATAAAAGGCAATAAGGACGGCTTTGATAATAACCTCGGCATCCGTGACCAGGTAGCAGCACTAAAGTGGGTAAAGGATAACATCGCGTCCTTTGGCGGCGATCCGGATCAGGTCACGATTTTCGGCGAATCTGCAGGAGCCATCAGTGTGATGACACTCATGAGCGCACCATCGGCCAAAGGCCTTTTTAAAAGAGCTATCGTAGAGAGCGGAGTACCTGAATCTCTATGGACGCCCAAGACTGCTACCGAGATTACGCTGCGCTATCTAAAGCTGGTAGGACTGGGACCAAACGATCTGGATAAGCTCAAAGCGCTACCGTCAGATACGCTCGTAGCCGGCATGGATCGTCTTTTTGCACAGCTGATGAAGGAAACTACCACCGTCAAAGTATTGGCTCCCACGGTAGATGGCAGTTTTCTACCACATGACCTGATGACATCTATTCAGTCCGGCGCAGCATCTGGTATAGACATGATGATAGGTACTAATAAAGACGAGGCTACTTTTCTGTCACTAAAAAAGATAGGAGTAACACCTCGAAATGCGCATGAACTGGCTCCCTATCTGGCCAATGTAGAAGTAGAGGCCAGGCAAAAACTGGTCAAGGCCTATAAGAAATACCCACACAGGAGTGGCGTGATGGATATGACCACAGATGGCGTGTTTGTCATGCCTTGTATCCGCTTTACAGAGCAGCAGCATAGATTTGCCTCTACGTACATGTACCGGTTTCAGTGGTCATCGCCGCTGCTGCGTATGACAGGCCTGGGCTCCTGCCACGGACTGGAGATGCCTTTTGTATTTGGCAATATGGACCATGGCCTGGGCAAGTTTTTTACACTGGGAGCAAACAGGAAAACACTACATCGCATCTCTGCAAAGATGCAGCAGAGTTGGTTAAACTTTGCCCGCTATGGCAGCCCATCTGGTGAATCTTCTAATGGTGATTGGGTGAAATATGATCCGACTCACCGCTACACGATGATCTTTGATAAAAAATCCCAGGTCGTATCAGACCCATCTGATTACTACAGAAAGGTGTGGGCTGACTACAGCATTTTCAAATAGATCAGATATTGATCAGGTCATCTTTCTGTACAGTCATACGCATATCGTCAGCTACCACAGTTACTTTGTTTCCCTTCACGGATTCTATGATCCCGTTCTTATTGAACGAAACGATCTTGACCCTGGCGCCAGGATGTAGCTTGAGCACCGGTTTAGGTGCCTCCTTCTTTTTCTCTGGAGCAGCAGGTTTCTGTTTTTCTTTTTTATCCTCTTTGGGCTTCTCTGCCTCTATGGCTTTTTTAGTTTGTTCTGCCACTACCTCCAGGTCTTTGCGTGTCTCCCAGTCCCGGAGCAGCTTCTGCAGTCTGCGCTCGGCCTCACGGATGTATGGTGTGGTCTTGGCGTTATTTTGTATGACTTGCTGGTTGGTTTGCCTTTCGCGCGTTTGCTGGACTTTGGCGAGCAGCGTCTCATAGTTTTTCTTGAGGTCGTTTAGCTCTGATGTTTTGGTGTTCAGCTCTTTTTCTTTTTCCAGAAGCAGCTGATGCTCCTGCTCTACTTTATTCAAGAGCAGATCCAGCTGGTAGTGCTGATTATCCACCAGGTCCTTGGCCCGCTCTATTAGTATGCGTGGCAGGCCGGTCCTCTCTGCTATGGCAAAGGTGTAGGAGCTGCCCGGCTTGCCCGTAGTGAGCTGATAGGTAGGCATGAGTGTTTCCTCATTGAAAACCATCGCACCATTCAGGATACCCTTCACTTTGTTAGCCATGATCTTAAGGTTGAGATAGTGCGTGGTCACTACACCATAGGCCCGCTTGAAGGCAAGCTCCTCCAGTATTGCTTCTGCAAAAGCGCCACCCAGCGCCGGATCAGAGCCGGTGCCAAACTCGTCTATCAGAAACATGGTCCGCTTATCAGCATTATCTAGGAAGAAGCGCATGGCGCGAAGGTGAGACGAGTAGGTAGACAGCTCATCCTCTATACTCTGAGAGTCACCTATGTCTACGAAAAGCGACTGGAAGATGCCCATCTCCGACCGCTCATCTACCGGCACGTGCAGGCCACTCTGCAGCATCATCTGCAGCAGGCCGATCGTTTTTAGTGTGATCGTTTTGCCGCCGGCATTGGGGCCAGATATCACGAGGATACGATTCTCCTCGTCTAGTTTGATGTTGAGAGGGATCGTTTCTTTTTTGGATCTCTTCAGGTGCAGATAGAGCAGCGGGTGTACAGCCTTGCGTAGGTGTATCACAGGCTTGTCAGAAACAATAGGATAAGAAGCGTTGACCTCATTGGCAAATTTTGACTTAGCCTGTATCAGGTCATACTTCGTGATCACACTCTGATAGCTATCTAGCAGCTGACGGTAAAGGGCCAACTGCGCTGTCAAAACTTTCAGGATGCGATAGACCTCTCGGTCTTCTGCGCGCTCCAGTTCAAATATTTCATTGTTCAGCTCTACTGTCTCTCGTGGCTCCATGAAGACCGTTTTGCCACTATCGGACTCGTCGTGTATGATGCCGCCCATCTGGCGCTTACTCTCGGCTACGATGGTCACTACTTTTCGGCCATTGCGTATACTCTGGCCAGAGTCTGTCAGGATGCCTAGCTTCGCATATTTCTGTATGATCTGGGCAAAGACGCGGCTGAGGTCATTGCGCCTTTTGCTGAGCCTGCTGCGGATATCCATGAGGTCCTTGGAGGCATTGTCTTTCACATTGGCGTTCTCATCAAAGACGGCATTGATCAGCTGCACGATCTGTTTCTCGTAGTAGATACCGCCGACTATCGCTTCCAGGTTAGGGTATAGGTTTTCATTGGCCGTGAAAAAGCGGAAGATGCCCTCTATGGTCAGTGCGGTCCGCTTGATACGGGTAAAAGATTCCTGATCTAATACCGCATCTGTGATGCCCAGCAGCGTCAATTCTTTGCTGAGGTCGGCTACATAGTCCAGTGGGAAGTGTGAACCTGTAGTCATGATCTTGCGATAATCATGTACGTGCAGGAGCTGCTTGCGCACCTCCGCTGCGTCAGTGCTGGGCTCCAGTGCCACTGCGGCCTGTTTGGCCGGCTCGCTCCGGCAGTACTGCGCTACCAGCGCCAGTATTTTGTCAAACTCTAGTTTCTCAATAGTATGTGAAGGATACAAAAGCATGGGACTGCGAAGATGGTGAAATGGCCCGCAAAGAGCAAAGCCACGACCCTCAGACGTGTGAGCGCGCTGCAAAATTGTATATCTTGCGAACTAAGAAATACACGGTTTATGAAGAAAATACTCCTCCTCCTGGCTGTATCATATGCGTACCTGGTCTCGGCGCAAACTGCAGAAAAAGCACACGCCAGACTCTCACCGCATACGCAGATCTATCTCGCCACACTCAGAAATAGCGGAGGCAAATCTGCCATACAGCAGGATTACGTGTATAAGAAGACAACAGCTGGCGTATGTATCAGTGCGCTGATCAGGGTCACACCTGCTATCTCTCAGGCAGATCTGGAGGTGCTGGGTGTACAGGTAGGTACCAGGGCTGGCCGTATATGGACAGCTCAAGTGCCACTGGCGAGCGTAGAAGCCTTCACTCAGGTCAGCGGTATAGACTATATACAGCTGGACGAGCCGGTCAGCATGGCGCTGGACTCCGCCCGCCGTACTACCCGTGTGGACTCGGTGCATGCCGGTATAGGCCTGCCGCATCCATATACCGGCAAGGGTGTGGTGGTAGGCATAGTAGACGTTGGCTTTGACTATACGCACCCGACTGTTTATGATACATCAGGCACTAACTATCGTGTCTCACGGGTATGGGAGATGAAATCGCAAGGCACGCCTCCTGCGGGTTTCGCCTATGGCAGCGAGATCACGGATAGCTTTATGATACAGAGCCAGCAGACAGACAATACCGGAGCCACCCACGGCACGCACGTCATGGGTATCGCGGCAGGTAGTGGTTTTGGTAGTACGGATACGAGCAGCGCGCTGTACCGCGGTATGGCCTTTGAGAGTGAGCTGGTGCTGGTAGGCATCATGCCTGACTCCAGCCAGTGGCAGGGTACAGGTATGTCAGATTTTCTGGATGGTATCAATTATGTCTTTACCTATGCTGCCTCTGTAGGCAAGCCGGCCGTAGTGAATCTAAGCTGGGGTACCCCTGTAGGTCCACGCGATGGCTCGTCGCTGTTCAGCGAAGGTTGCGATGCGCTGACTGGTCCCGGCCGCATCTTTGTAGTAGCTGGCGGCAATGAGGGCGATGCCGCTATACACCTTCAAAAGACCTTTACCGCTACCGATACGGTGGTCAAGACTTTCGCCACATTCAGTCCATACCTTACCACCAAAAAGCTATGGCTGGACTTTTGGGGAGACACGGCCAAGACATTTTGCCTGCAGGTCAGCCTGTATCACGGTAGTGAAATAGCCAGCACAGGATATGTCTGCCTGGACAATAGCCTGCATAGTTTCAGCCTGCCGGGCACCAATCATGATAGCCTGCATGTACAAATAGTCACCTCTACGGCAGAGTTTAACGGCAAGCCTCGTATCTATCTGACACTATATAGCCGTGCAACTACAGACAGCGTCGTGCTCTCACTACGCTCCAGCGATGGCCGCGTCGATTTCTGGGACGGCTATGTGACCAACGGCGAAGGATATGGCGGAGCGCTGACCAGTTTTGGCTATCCATGGGCTACTCAGGGTGATAGCGCGTATACCACCAGTGATATAGTATCTACGCGCTCAGCGGTGTCTGTAGGCGCTTACTCTGCCAAGGTAGAGTACACCAATATTTTCCATCAGAGTTATAATTTCTTCAACTATACAACTCTGGGACAGCTGGTGCCTTTCTCCAGTCATGGCCCTACGCGTGATGGCCGCACAGTGCCTGACATCACAGCTCCCGGCCTTTGCGTAGTATCATCTGTCAATTCGTTCTGCGCAGATGTACGTCCGGGCGGTGCGGACTATAGCGATGTAGTGACCTCCTGGCTGGACCCCAATCAGAATAAAAAATACTACTGGGCACAGTTCTCCGGCACCTCTATGGCCACTCCATGTACCTCCGGTATCATAGCCCTCATGCTGCAGGCCAATCCAGGCCTCTATCCGGAGCAGGTGAAGAGGATCATGACACAGACTGCCATCCGGGATACATTCACCGGAGTGCTCCCGGCCTCCGGCCTCAATACATGGGGCCATGGCAAGATCAATGCCTACGGTGCAGTGATCGCTGCAGCCCTCTCTACCGGAGTGGGAGAAGTGCCTGGCAATACGCTCGCCATATCGCTCTATCCAAATCCTAATCATGGTCAGTTTACACTGAGCTATCAGGCGGAGCGTGCTGAGGATCTGGTCGTAGAGGTTTATGATGTCTCTGGTCGTATGATCTACGCATCAGAGTGGAAAGCTACCGCTGGAAAAAATACCACGGCGCTCGATCTCGGCCGCAACAGTGCCGGCATGTATATGGTGCGTGTAGCATCTGGCAGCCATCAGTCCATGATCAAAGTTGCCGTAGGTCAATAGTCTGCTACAGGATAAAAGGCACCAACGCTTTTCTTTCCTTAGGATAGTCTGGAAACTTAGACTGGTACCACTTGTGGTGGTCCAGCGCGCGGGGTGTCAGGTTTACAATGGTCCATATGGCAAAGCCCAGTGCTGGCAGGCTCCACACCAGTATGGCATACCCAGTCCACTCTATCATCTCACCAAATAGATTGGGGCAGGATATATAGCGGAATACCCCCCCCTGAGGGATCTTGTATCCTGTTTCTCCTGGTTTGCGGAGCGCCAGGAGGATATTGTCAGACTGATGATTGATAAATACGCCGGTCGCAAAAACTATCATCCCGATGATGAATTGCGCAGAAGTAAAATAACTGTCGTCATAGTTGCCACCGAAGCTACCGAGGTAGCTGCCATTGGTAAAGCCATTCATAAAGTTGAAACCAATAGCTGAGAGGACGATCAAAACAGGTATCTTTTTACCGGTCGTCTTGGTGCGAAAAGGAAATATCAAGCTCCGATAGATATAATGGGCCACCCACAAACCCCAGAGGAAAAAGCTCACATGTGTCTTGGGCAGATCTCCTGTAAAGAAGAAGATAGACAAGAAGATCATTGATGGCGCCTCCTGCAGTATCCATCCGAGACGGTTGCTGATCATAGGCCCCCATTTCTTAGTGGCGTGGCGGCCATATGGTGCGGTGACCCGTAGCAGAAAAGGGAATGAGACTACTGCCACGCCGATCCATACCAGCGTGATAATATTGAGTGTTTGGAGTGTCATGGGAGTTTGTGTTAGAAAGAATACTAGGGCAGCAAGGTTCGGGCCAGCTCTTATTTCATGTTGTGGAAGACGAGGCTCACATCATCATCTTCCTCCAGCCGGTCTATCAGCTTGATCACTTCCTCTGCCTGCTCGTCAGAGAGGCCCTCTTTGTAAAAGTCGGGGATCTTGTCATAAGTGCTTTCTGTGACCTCGATGCCTTTTTCTTCCAGCGCCTTTGCCAGCTTGCCAAAGTCCACGAACTCTGCATAAGCAATGATCGTCTCCTCATCAGACTGCAGCTCGGACAGGCCGTGGTCTATGAGCTCAAACTCCAGCTCCTCCAGGTTGTGATTACCCTTAGGGAATTTGAAGACGGCTTTCTTCTGAAACATATACTCTACCGAACCCTGTGTACCCATCGCGCCATTCAGCTTATTGAAGATGGTACGAAGGTTGGCTACTGTCCGGGTGGTGTTATCTGTCTGGGTATCTACTACTATAGCTACACCATGAGGACCATAGCCCTCGTAGGTGACCTCTTCGTAGTTGGTGGTGTCCTTTGAGGACGCTTTCTTTATTGCAGCTTCTACGTTTGCCTTTGGCATATTGGCGCCTTTGGCGTTGATAATAGCCTGGCGCAGGCGGGCGTTCGTTTCCGGACTCGGACCGCCGAGCTTGACGGAGATCGCTATTTCTTTTCCTATACGGGTAAAGGCCTTGGCCATAGCACCCCATCTCTTAAACTTTTTCTCTTTACGGTATTCAAACGCGCGACCCATAGTCTTATCAGTATTTAGGTGGTGAAAATAAGGAGTTAAGTCAATTTATGAAAAATGGCGCATATGACTTTCGCCCTACGGGTCAGATTTGTTTGTTGCCTTATCTGGTATATCTTTGAGAGTATGAGCAAGCGTCAGGTCAAAGTATGCGTAATATCTGATGTGCACCTGGGGTTTCTCGGCTGCAAGGCCAAGGAGCTGAACCGCTACCTCAAATCAATAGAGCCGGAGATACTTGTGATCAACGGAGACTTTATAGACATCTGGCAGTTTCGCTCTTATTACTTCCCTAAGTCTCACTCCAAAGTACTCCAGCGGGTATTCAAATTTATCAGCTCCGGCGTGCAGGTGCACTACCTCACGGGAAATCATGATGAGCTGCTGCGCCGCTACAGTGGTATGCAGCTGGGCAATTTGGAGCTGGAGGACAAGCTGATCCTGGATTTGGATGGCAAGCGGCACTGGATCTTTCATGGAGACATCTTTGATGTGACCATGCGTGGCTCCCGCTGGCTGGCCAAACTGGGCAATACCGGGTACGAGCTGCTGATCCTGATCAATAAGTTTGTGAATGTGCTCAGGGCGCTCTGGGGGGCAGACAATATCAACTTCACTAAAGCTATAAAAGACGCTACCAAGCGCGGTATCAAGCAGATCAATAACTACGAGATGGCCGCAGCCGAGATAGCTATAGACGAAGGCTATGACTATGTGCTGAATGGCCACATTCACCTGCCGGTGATCAAAGAGATCACAACTGACAACGGCTCGGTAGTATATATGAACTCCGGGGACTGGGTAGAAAATATGACTGCGCTGGAGTATAATGAAGGCAAATGGTCACTGGTATATTACAAAGACCTCAAGTTTGACAACCCTTATTTCAACTTTGATGAAGTAAACGACCTGCCCTGATCTAAAGGCGCGGAAGACACAAGCTTAACATTGACAAGCTGCCCCTTTGCGGAAATATTATTATTTTTGTGGCCGCTAGAATTGAGGCGCGACTAACCTCTCTGTTTCATTTCCACTATTTCATTCACTTTACATTTTATAATGAAAGCAACAAAAAATACCGTCGTATCGCTGACTTATCAGCTGCGCAATGAGCCAAATGGCGAGATCATGGACGAAGCTACTGCAGACTCTCCTTTTCAGTTTCTATTTGGCTATGGCAATGTGCTGGACAAGTTTGAGCAAAACCTGGAGGGCCTGATCCCTGGCAATCAATTTACTTTTGTACTTACTCCTGGCGAAGGCTACGGTGAGTTCGATCCTGAGGCTGTGATCAAAATGAACAAGGGCGACTTCCAGTTTGAGGGAGAAGATGCCTCGCACCTGATAGAAGTAGGCAACCTGATACCGCTGCAAGACCAGTATGGAAATCCGTTTCAAGGCCGTATCACTGATATCGGCGATGAGGATGTGACCATTGACCTCAATCACCCATTTGCGGGCAAGACCCTCTATTTCTCAGGTGAGGTGAAAGATGTACGCGAGGCACACAAGACTGAGATCGAGCACGGGCACATACACGCTCATGGCGATCACTCTCATCACTAAGAGATCAATATCGGAAAAAATACAAAAGGCGACTTACGGGTCGCCTTTTGCTTTATAAAACTATAAGTGGATGCCTATCTCCTGCCCATCCTGCCGGCTGCCTGAGGGCTCGCTGATACCTGGGACATCTCGGGCATCTGGCGCGTCATCTGCTGTGCGGGCGCTCTGCCTGGGCGAAGCTCCGCTCCTGCTGGCGCTGTACCTGCTGGGCGAATCCCTGCCTCTCAGGCTGGGAGAAGGTCCGCTGCTGAGGAGCGCTCTCCCTGGATGGCTGCATAGCCGGGCGCTGTTCAAAGTTCTGGCGGGCAGGCTGGTATGCTGGTGCGCTGTTTTGCACAGGCCTTTGCATTTCGGCTCTCTGTGGTGCATGCATTTGTATGCGCTCTGGTTGAGTACTTGCCCTCATGTCGCGCTGCATTTGGTTCGCCTGCATATTCCGCTGCTCAAAACCATTTTGCACAGGCCTCTGCATGTCTGCCCTCTGTGGTGCATTCATCTGCATCCTTTCAGGTTGCACATTATTCCTCATATCAGCACGTTGTATCTGACCTGCTCCGGTCTCACGCTGGCCCAGGTTTCTCTGCATCCCGTTATTGTCAGCGCGCTGTATACTGCTTCTGTTTACATCCATAGTGCGCTCGCGCTGGATATTGGCTGGTGCTGCCTGCCTGCTGATAGTCGGACGGTACATCTCTATCTGATTGCGGTCTATGCGAGCTACACCAGGCTTTGCAGAGGCGGTGATACTCACTGCTGCGATCCTGTGGCCTGTCATACGTTCCACATCATTCACCCTAGGGCCAGCAGAGTAGCGGCCATTGTTGTAAGTATTGTAGTTGTTGATCACCGTGATGTTATTTACGGTCACATTGGTGATACTTACATTGTGGTTTACCACATAGTTTGAGACATATGGCTGATTGATGTGATCACAGCCTACCACGTTCCAATAGCGAGCCGCTGGCCTATAATTAGAATAGGAGTTGAAGCCATATCCTGGTGCGATAGGTGCCCAGCAGTAGTTATTGTTATAGCTACCCCACATGACCCATGCCGGGGCCCATTCACTACCGGGTACCCACATCCAACCATACCTGTCATCCTGGCACCAGCGGCCATAGTGGAATGCTGCCCAGCCCCATGAGTAGTCAGAGACCCATGTCCAGCCATAGTCGGTATACACCCAGTGGCCGTTGGTCAGATATGGAGAGAATCCCGCTGCCACCGATGGGAGCCAGACGCGGCCATAGCGCGCATCATATACCCAGCGGCCGTAAGGAGCCATCTCATCATAGAAGGTCTGATAGCTCTGGTCATAATCCTGGTATGACGCGGCATAGGGATCATTGTTATAACCGTTGTTATAAGAGCTATTGTTATAGCTGCTATAAGCATATGCATCGTTGCCGTTGGTATAGTATGCATCATCGCCCTGAGCATATGCGCCTGTCAGGGCAGACATCGCGATGGATACTATTGAAATGAGCTTTTTCATTGTTTGGATGATTATGGCTGGATGATTTCCAATCCTGTACCAAATGCGGGACAAAAGCTCACGCTTGTTAAAATTTTATCTTAATAAATGTTACTGACGCTCAGTTTTTTAGCTCAAAAGCGGGTGCAAACTCAATGGCTGTGCGGGCTGCAGCTTTTTTCAGCAGAACAGCCGTTTTCTGCGGTCAAATGAGCACTTCCGGACAGGTCTTTAGCGTTTATGTACCGGAAACGGCACCATCTTTGATTTTGTATCATTTCAAAAACCAGTAGTATGATAAAAGACTCCCAAGTACGCGATGTGATCACCGCAGAGATCCCGAGAATGGCTATCGATCTTTCTTTGCTAAAGGACGATTCGAGCTTGTGCAAGGCTATAGCTTGTTTTGCAGACTATACACGAGATGCTATACAGGATCACGATATAGACGAGGCCATTGCCTGCTTTGATACAGCCTATGAACTGCTCAGAGATGGCTCCTCTACTGTGAAAAATACAGTTATCAATATATATGTCAACTCTGTAAGTAGGCTCGTAGAATGCACACAGACCGTGGAGGATAATGTACGGATGCGGTTTCTCCGCCTATTTGGCGAGGACTATTTCTCTATGATATATGCGCCTAATCCATAACGAGGGTTTAGGCAAACAAAGAATATGTTTCAAACATATTTTTATCTGCCCCTTGATTTTTAATATTCTTTGCTTTATATTCGTTATATCATGACCATCCACTCACATGCGTGTATCTGTTGTTGTACTGCACTGGCAGCGCTGGAGGGATATGTACGTTAGTAATAGATCAATAAACTAAAGAATATCACAAGCCCCTCAGTCGTCACACACTGAGGGGCTTTTTATTTCATACAAAACCGGAATGATGCTTTTAGACAAAATACGTTCGTTTCAGCGCAGGTTTCCCAATGGCTACGCCCAGATGATCCACGCGCATAGCTTCGCAGATGAGATGGTCAATTTCCTTTTCCCCGTCCGCTGGGGCGGAGAGCTCTCTGTAGACCTGCTGGCCCAGCGTCAGCCTCAGCTCAGCGCCAAGCTGGAAGCACTGATAGAAGCCAGCAGTGCCGACCCTGCTATTGCAAGGAGGTTCTTTGACAGGCTACCCGTCGTATTTGACACATTGATCAAGGATGCGGAGGCCATCCTCACCTTTGATCCGGCGGCCCACTCTCTGGAGGAGATCGTGATAGCCTATCCCGGCTTTTATGCTATAGCTGTGCAGCGGCTGGCACATGTACTCTACACCGAGGGAGTTTCCATATTGCCACGAATCCTGACGGAGTATGCGCATAGCAAGACCGGTATAGATATTCATCCCGGGGCGCAGATCGGTGAGTCGTTCTTTATAGACCATGGCACAGGCGTAGTGATCGGTGAGACAGCAGTGATAGGGGATAATGTAAAAATATATCAAGGCGTGACGCTGGGAGCTCTCACAGTAGAGAAGGGCACCACTCAGGGCCAGCGCCACCCTACCATACAGGACAATGTGATCATCTACTCCGGTAGCACCATCCTGGGCGGCAAGACAGTAGTAGGCCACGACTCTGTGATAGGTGGCAATGTGTGGCTCACTGAGAGCGTACCAGCCCTGTCTGTAGTCTACCAGAAGAGTGAGGTCAAGATAAGGGACCGCTCTGAAATGAAACACGTAATTGAGTTTGTCATCTGATCATCCGTAAAAATTCAACCATAATAAAACATGAAGGCACAAAACATACTCGAAACCATCGGCGGCACACCACATGTGCGGATCAACAGGCTTTTCGGCACAGACTATGAAGTATATACCAAGCTGGAGCGGGCAAATCCAGGAGGTTCTATCAAGGACCGTATAGGCCTGGCCATGATAGAAGATGCCGAAAAGAAAGGCCTGCTGAAAAAAGACACCGTGATCATAGAGCCGACATCTGGCAATACAGGAATAGGTCTGGCGATAGCTGCGGCTGTGAAAGGGTATAAACTGATACTGGTGATGCCCGAGAGCATGAGCCTGGAGCGCAGGCGCCTGCTGGCTGTCTACGGGGCAGAGCTGGAGCTGACTCCGCGCGAAAAAGGAATGAAAGGCGCCATAGAGAAAGCCAACGAGCTCGCCGCCGCTACGCCCAACTCATGGATACCACAGCAGTTTGAAAATCCTGCCAATGTGGAAGTACATAAGAATACAACAGCGCAGGAGATACTCGCAGACTTTCCAGATGGACTGGACTACCTGATCACGGGCGTAGGCACCGGTGGCCACATCAGCGGTGTGGCAGAAGTATTAAAATCAAAATTTCCGAACCTCAAAGTATATGCTGTAGAGCCGGCTGCATCACCAGTGATCAGTGGTGGTGCTCCGGGGCCGCACCCTATACAGGGCATAGGGGCGGGGTTTATACCTAAGAACCTTGACACAGCATTGCTCGATGGCACGATACAGGTGACCAAAGAAGAGGCATTCGAATATGCGCAGCGGGCTGCAAAGGAGGAGGGCCTTTTCATTGGAATATCCTCTGGCGCATCCCTGGCTGCTGTAGCTCAGAAACTGAAAGAAGCGCCTAAAGGAGCTCGTGTGCTCACTTTCTCCTACGACACAGGGGAGCGCTACCTCAGTGTAGAGGGGCTATTCTAATGAATTGATTTGGGTTTTGTTAATACAGAGAGGGATAGGTAGCACTATCCCTCTCTTATTTTGAGGGTTACCTGATCTTGCAGAGCTGCTCTGCAGCGCGCTCCAATGTTTCGTTTTCCTTTGCGAAGCAGAAACGGATGACCTTTGGGTCTAATGTTTTGTGGTAAAAAACAGAAACAGGTATAGCCGCCACTTTAAATTCTTTAGTGAGCCACTTGACTACTTCTGTGTCTTTCTCATCAGTTATATTCTTGTAAGAAGCGAGCTGGAAATAGGTGCCACGTGTGTCCAGCAGGTCAAACTTAGAGCCCTTCATGGCGTTGCGAAAAAAGTCTCGCTTCTCCTGATAGAATGCAGGTAGCCCTTCATAAAGATGCGGATGCTGCAGTATCTCTGCATAGGCGTGTTGCATAGGCATGTTTACAGAAAAAACATTGAACTGGTGCACCTTGCGAAACTCTGCCATCAATTCTTTCGGAGCTATACAGTAGCCTACCTTCCAGCCCGTAGCGTGATATGTTTTGCCAAAGGACCCGACTACCATACTCCGCTCAGCCAGCGCTGGATAGCGGAGCACGCTTTGGTGCGCTTTTTCATCATAGATGATATGCTCATACACTTCATCGCTGAGGATGATGATGTCCGTGCCCTTGGTGAGCTTCTCCAGCTCTTTCATATCCTTTTCTGTCAGTATCGTGGCAGATGGATTGTGTGGCGTATTGATCACGATCATGCGTGTGCGCTGTGTGATGAGCTTCTTGACCTGCTGCCAGTTGATAGCAAAGTCAGGGGCCTCCATGGTATAGTGCATAGCCTTGCCACCTGCCAGTTTCACGGCCGGGGCATAGCTGTCATAGGCAGGAGAGAAGAGGATCACTTCATCATTCTCACCGATGAGAGCAGCTATGGCCGTAAAAAGAGCCTGCGTCCCCCCTGCTGTGATGGTGATCTCTGTATCCGGGTCTACCGGAGCCTTGTATAGTGTGTCGACCTTTGCAGCTATACGCTCGCGCAGTAGCATGAGCCCTGCCATAGGCGCATACTGATTGTGGTGGCTTCGGATAGCCTTGTCTACTGCATTTTGCAGCATCACGTCCGGATTGAAATCCGGAAAGCCTTGTGAGAGATTTATGGCGTCATGCTCCCGTGCCATAGCGGACATGACAGTGAATATCGTAGTGCCTACACCAGGTAGTTTAGATCGGACCGAGCCGGAAAAATTCATGAGTTACTCCTAATATTGATTAAACGTGCGGCAGGCCCGCTTAGTTTGCTACGCTTTATCACAGATACTTGTCTAGGTCTTCTTTTTTGAGGTCTATAGTGATCTCTTTCAGTTGCTGCTCTTTAGATTTTTCGCAGATCAGCAGTACATCATGCGTATCTACCACGCAGAAACCTTCTAGTCCCTGCAGCACCACCAGTTTGCCATCCGGCACCATGATCATATTATTGGCAGCGTCGTATATTTTCACGCTTTTGCCCATGACAGCATTGCCGAGATAGTCCTTTTGATAAACCTCGTGCAGAGAGTCCCATGATCCGATATCACTCCAGCCAAACTTAGATGGGATAGTAAAAACATTGTCTGCTTTCTCCATCACACCATAGTCTATGGATATGTTAGTACACTGAGCGTATGCATTGGCTATGAAGTCTTTTTCCTGATCTGTGCCATATACCTCCTTGCCACCGGCAAAACAGTCCATGACCTCTGGCAGATACTTATGCATAGCATTGAGGATCGACTTCGCTTTCCAGACAAACATGCCGGAATTCCACAGGAAGTCGCCGCTCTTCACAAATGCTTTTGCGATCTCCAGGTCAGGCTTTTCGGTGAAAGTCTTTACCTTAAAGAAGTTGCCCTCTCTTTTTTCTTCATCATATTGTATATATCCATAGCCGGTAGACGGGCGGGTAGGCTTGATGCCCAGGGTGACGAGTGCCTCGTGGTGCTCTACGTATTCCAGGCATTGGGATATGATCTCTACATATTTGTCCTCGTATAGTATCAGATGGTCCGACGGCACTACTATGATAGTGGCCTCGGGGTCCCGTGCATAGATCATGTCACAAATGTATGCTACGCATGGGGCCGTATTCCTGCGGATCGGCTCTTTCACTATCTGGTGGTTGCGTATACCCGGTATTTGCTCTTTTACCAGGGGCTCATATTCATCCAGGGTTACTATAAACCTGTTTTCTGCCGGGCAGATATGCTCAAACCTGTCATACGTGATCTGGAGCAATGTTTTGCCGGTGTTAAGAATATCCAGAAATTGCTTAGGCTTTGAGCTGCGGCTTTGTGGCCAAAACCGGCTTCCTATTCCCCCTGCCATGATGGCGACATACACGTGCTCCATTAGTTTAGTCTGATGACTGTTGTTAAAAATTCGAAAGGCAAATTTAACTATTCGCGACACATCACCGCATAGAAACCCTGCTTTTTAATGTCTGCGCCATAGTGGATCTGGCTGGACTAATATCATGCTGGATTTTTTGCAAATGCTTAATTTTTTTTCTATTATATTTCGTAGGCGTAATGAAAGCCCGGTAGCGAACGTTTATACATCCGGGCCGTATATTGAATAACGAAAAGGTGGTTTATGGCAGTAGCAGAATTATCCCTCAAAGAGGCACTTCAGGAATATTTTGGTTTCAATAAGTTTAAAGGAGAGCAGGAGCGCATCATCAAGAGCCTCATGTCTGGCAATGATGTATTTGTGATCATGCCTACCGGAGGTGGCAAGTCACTCTGCTATCAGCTGCCGGCTATAATCATGGATGGGGTAGCGATCATCATCTCTCCGCTCATCGCACTTATGAAAAACCAGGTAGACCTGGTGCGCAACTACTCTGACAAGGATGATGTCGCGCACTTCCTCAACTCATCTCTGAGTCGCACAGAGCGCACTAAGGTGATCAAAGACATCAAAGCCGGCAGGACCAAGATGCTTTTTGTAGCACCGGAGACTTTGACCAAACAAGAAACGACGGATATATTTAAAGAGGTGCCTATCAGCTTTGTAGCTGTAGATGAAGCCCACTGTATCTCAGAGTGGGGTCACGACTTCCGGCCGGAGTATCGCCGTATTAAAGAGATAGTGGATATGCTGCAGGGAGACTTCCCTATCATCGCATTGACTGCCACTGCTACGCCTAAGGTACAAAGCGATATTGTAAAAACGCTCAATCTCCGCAAGCCGGATATATTCATCTCTTCATTCAACAGACCGAATCTCTACTATGAGATACGGCCCAAGAAGACACCACAACTGGCTACCAAAAATATGGTCCAGTTTATCAAACAGCGCACTGGCAAATCGGGCATCGTCTATGTGATCAACCGCAAGACTGCTGATGATATAGCCCAGGTGCTGAGAGCTAATGGCATCAAAGCCGCGTCCTACCACGCCGGGATAGACAATAAGGTACGTGCACAGACACAAGATGCCTTTCTGCAGGAAGATGTAGATGTGATCGTGGCTACCATCGCCTTTGGCATGGGTATAGACAAGCCGGACATTCGCTATGTGATCCACTATGATATACCTAAGTCTCTGGAAAACTACTATCAGGAGACTGGCCGCGGTGGTCGCGATGGCATGGACGGAGAGTGCGTGGTATACTTCAGCTACAAGGATATCTCAAAGCTGGAAAAGCTACTGCGCGACAAGACTGTGGCCGAGCGCGAGCGCGGCCTGCAGCTGGTCAATGAGACTGTAGCCTATGTAGAGTCTGCCGAGTGCCGGAGAAAGTTCTTGTTGCATTATTTCGGAGAGAACTATACGCCCGACCAATGCAACAACATGTGCGACAACTGCCGCCATCCTAAGGAGAAAATAGATGTAACAGAAGACACCAAACTGGCCATAGAGTCTATAGCCGCAGTTAAAGAAAATCATGACCTGCCATACCTGGTCAAATTTCTGATAGGTAAGAAGTCAAAAGATATCACGGACTTCAAATACGACAAACTGCCGCTTTTCGGCGCAGGAGCTGACAAAGATGAACACCACTGGAACTCCGTGCTGCGCAACGCTATGATAATAAACCTCATAGACAAGGACATAGAGCAGTACGGAATACTCAGGCTCAATGATAACAGTAGGACATTCGTCAAGAAACCATATAAGATCGTAGTCTCTCTCAATCACAACTATGAGGAAGAGGCCAATGAGGTGATAGTAGAAGAGAATGCCGCAGCCCGTAGCGTGGTAGATCCCAAGCTGCTCAATATGCTCAAAGAGCTGCGTCAAAAGACAGCAAAGGCCAGCAACCTGCCTACCTATGTCATCTTCCAGGAAAACTCCCTGGAGGAAATGGCTACCAAGTATCCCATCACAATGGATGAAATGGCCGGTATCAATGGTGTGAGCCGCGGCAAGGCGGAGCGATATGGCAAGAAGTTCATCGAAATGATCAAGCAGTACGTGGAGGACAATGATATAGACCGCCCTACTGACTTTATCGTAAAGTCCGTCGCTAACAAAGCCGGAGAGAAGATCAAGATCATACAGGCTATAGACAAAAGGATCAGTCTGGATGATCTGGCACGTACTCTCGGCATCAGCCGCAAGGATATGATAGCCGAGCTGGAGACCATTGTGCACTCCGGTACCAAGGTCAATATAGACTACTACCTCAGCAGCGTGATGGACGAGGATCTGGTCAATGATATTTTTGACTACTTCCGCTCCGCCGAGACAGACTCACTGGAGGCCGCTATGGATGAATTTAGCAATGATGATGTAGAGGTAGATGAGATACAGCTGGTACGTATCAAGTTTATGAGCGAGCTGGCGAATTAAAACGATCATTTGCGAGCGAGAGCGAAGCAATCTTCCTTTTGAGATTTTTAAAGCCGGTACCACGTATGGTGCCGGCTTCTATTTTTTATAGCTTAGCGCTCTCAACCAGACAGCAATGGACGCATACATCATAGACGCACTCCGCACTCCCATAGGTAAATATGGAGGCACACTCAGCACAGTGAGGCCAGACGACCTGGCGGCACACGTAGTCAAGGCAATAGTAGAGCGAAACAGCTGGCTCGATACGGCAGCGGTGGAAGATATAATCTTTGGCGCTGCCAATCAGAGTGGCGAGGACAATCGCAACGTAGCGCGTATGGCTGTACTCCTGGCAGAGCTGCCAAAGTCTATAGGCGGTGTCACCGTAAATCGCCTCTGTGCATCTGGCCTGCAGGCCATAGGAGATGCTGCCAGGGCTATCAAGGCTGGCGATGGCGACCTGTATATAGCTGGTGGCGTAGAGAGCATGAGCCGCGCCCCTATGGTGATGAGCAAGGCGATCTCCGCTTTCGACAGAGGGCAGCAAATGTTTGATACGACCCTTGGTTGGCGCTTTACCAATAGGCAGTTTCCTTCGGACTATACCATCTCTATGGGCGAAACGGCGGAGAATGTAGCCAGGCAGTGGAACATCTCCCGCACCGAGCAGGACCAGTTTGCCTATGAGTCGCAGGTAAAATATAAGGCAGCGCATGAGGCGGGCCGTTTCACAGATGAGATCGTGCCTGTAGAGATCGACAAGGGAAAGGGAGAGAAAGTATCTTTTGTAAAAGATGAGCATCCGCGCCTATCATCTGTGGAAGATCTGGCGAAGCTGAAGCCCGCCTTTGCTAAGGACGGTACCGTGACAGCCGGCAATTCCTCCGGGATCAATGACGGTGCCGCAGCTACACTGGTAGCCAGCGAGGCCGTGGTGAAAAAGCATGGCCTGAAGCCTATGGCTCGCGTGGTAGCCATGGCCACCGCAGGTGTAGAGCCATCCATCATGGGTATCGGCCCCATCTATGCAGTGCGCAAGGCGCTGGACCGTGCAGGACTCAAGACCTCTGACATCGGACTCGTAGAGCTCAATGAAGCCTTTGCCTCACAGAGCCTCGCCTGTGTGCGTGACCTCGGCTTTGATCCGGCTATAGTCAACGTAAATGGGGGCGCTATAGCCCTTGGCCATCCACTCGGCTGCTCAGGTGCACGTATCACGGCTACGCTGCTACATGAGATGAAGCGCCGCGCAAACGTGAAATACGGTGTGGCGACAATGTGTATCGGTGTAGGTCAGGGACTGGCTGTGGTCTATGAGAAGATTTAATAGCTTTATCATAAGATTATTGCAATTCAAAAATTTAACTAAAAACCAACCAACTATGAAAAAGATCTTCACAGTATGCGTATTTACTATTCTGTGCATTACTGCTGCTCATGCACAATATGGCTTGGGTGGCTTGGGCGCGCACTCTAAAAAAGCAGTAGTAGATGGCGACGCCTCAGTTCTCAAGGGGAAAAAGATAAGCGTATCATTTACTTACGACAATATGGGTGTAGGTAAAGAGACTGAAGAAGAATACCTCAAAACGCGTATAGCTCAGAAGAATGAAAAGGAACCCGGCTCAGGTGACAAATGGGCGAAGGAATGGAAAGATAATCGCGAGAAGAAGTATCAACCAGCATTTATAGAGAAATTTAATCAGATGGGAAATGGCAGCGGCACACAAGTCACTACCGGTGCTGGGTCATACAAACTGGTGATCAAAACGACCAACAGTGATCCGGGCTATAACATAGGAATGGATAAATCCCCTGCACGTATCAATACCATCTGCGAGTTTTCTGATAACTCTGGCAAGGTGATACTGACCATCAATCTCGATAAAGTGCCGGGTCAGACAGCGACCATGATGGGGGACTTTGCCGTCGGTACCCGCCTCGCAGAGTGCTATGAGAAACTTGGTAAAGATCTCTATAATACGCTGGCCAAGAGTTTCTAAAGCTGTAGGCGGCGCGTCGTATAAAACGGGATAATGGACAATAGGACGCCATTAGACACTGCCCATATTTGGTTCGATGCATTCAACGAGCATAATCTGGAGAAGCTCCTGTCGCTGTATGCCGGTGGTGCGCAACACTACAGTCCAAAGCTAAAGTTGAGGCAGCCAGATACAAAAGGCCTTATCCAGGGAAAGGACGCTTTACGGCGCTGGTGGCAGGATTGCTTTGACCGGCTGCTCACCTTACGATACCAGCCCATCAGGTTTATCGCTGATGAATCGACTGTATTTATGGAATATATACGTACTGTAGACGGCGAGGCACCAATGAAAGTGGGGGAGGTGCTGGAGGTCAAGGATGGCCTGATCACTGCCTCCCGCGTGTATCATAGCTGACGCTATTCCCTTTATTTCTCTACATTTGTACCGTCTCAATGGAGAATGGCTCCATTGTCAATTATCAATTTTAAATTATCAATTGAGTGAAGGGTATCTCAGAAAACTACAGGATGGTCGCCAAGACCATATTCGGACTAGAGGAAATATGTGCCACTGAGCTGCGCAAGCTCGGCGCAGAGAATGTAGAAGTCCACAATCGCGCAGTCAGCTTTGAAGGAAATATCGGGGTGATGTACAAAGCCAATCTGCTGGTCCGTACTGCGCTGCGGATACTGGTGCCGATACATAAATTCAGTGCATCCAGTGACCAGCAGCTATATGATGGTATCAAGGCGATCAACTGGGACCTGTACCTGAGTCCTAATGACACTATAGGAATCGATACGGCACTCAATACCGAGTTTTTCAATCACTCACAGTTCGTCTCGCAGAAAGCGAAGGATGCTATCGTAGACCAGTTTCGCGACAAATATGGCAGCAGGCCCTCGGTGGACCTGGACAAACCGACCATTCGTCTTAACATACACATCTATCACGATGTAGTGACACTGGCGCTGGACTCCTCTGGTGAGTCACTGCACAAACGCGGCTACCGCGCCAAGACCAATCTCGCGCCTATCAATGAGGTGCTCGCTGCCGGCATGGTCATGCTCACCGGCTGGGAGGGCCACCGGCCACTGGTAGACCCGATGTGTGGCTCAGCCACGATATTGATAGAAGCGGCGATGATCGCTGCCAATATCCCTTGCGGTATCCACCGCGAATGGTTTGGTTTTGAACTGTGGCATAGCTTCCTGCCTTATGACAAGGAGCTATGGGAAAATATCCATAGCAAAGCTGTAGAGCGTATCAGCAGTACAGATATCAAACTCTTCGGCTGCGAAATCTCACCGCACGTAGCCCGCAAAGCAAAAGAGAACATCAAATGGGCGAAGGTGGAAGACATGATCACGATCATCAATAGTGACTTTCGCGATATAGAGCCGCCGGAGGGTGGAGGTGTCTGCATAGTCAATCCGCCCTATGGCGAGCGTATGGACAAGGAGGATATCGACGCACTCTACAAGTCTATCGGTGATACCTGGAAGGTCTACTATTCTGGCTATGACTGCTACCTGATCAGCTCCAATATGGATGCGCTGAAAAGCATCGGTCTCCGTCCATCGCGCAAGCTGGTGCTGTACAATGGCCAGCTGGAGTGCCGCTACCTGAAGTTTAGTATGTATAGTGGAACGAAGAAGATACACAAGCTACAAGGTGGCCAGCATCCGAAAGAGGATGAAAACGAAGAAAACAGCTAAGCTACCGCCGCCTTTTTATTCTTATAATATTCCTTACTAGCTGTATACACTGTCTTGGTAAAGACTGCGTATACCTTGCCTTCATCATCTACATATTCCAGCGGTAGCTCAAAGATGTATTGTCCGTTTGCGGCGATCTCTGATTTTACTTTTTCTACCAGCTCATCTGATATCAGGAAGCGGCACTTGACCTTATCAGTGATCGGGCGTACAAATTTTATTGTCGCGCCTTTGTCCCACACGATATAGTCCCGGCCCAGTATCTCCATTATCATGAGCATATAGTATGGGTCTACAGAGCTGTAGATGCTGCCGCCGTAGACGGTGCCTACACGGTTGCGGGTGCGCCAGTTGAGGCTCAGCTGTACATGCAGCTCGCGAAAGTCTCCAGACACAAATTTTATCTTACTACCGGTACACCAGATGCAGGGCCACACATTCAGCCCGCGGCGGTACCAGCCGGAGTAGCGGGATTCTGTTTTATCACTAGGGAATAGCTTTTTCATAAAACTTTAGACGTTAGGTATTAGACAAATGCATCGATTTGACCGTTATTGATATATTCGATGCACAAAATTTTCCGATGTCAAATTTGATAGAAAAATACGCAAACCTACTAGTCAATTATTGCCTCGCAGTGAAGAAGGGCGACCAGGTATATGTCAATAGCTCTTATCTCGCGGAACCGCTGCTCAAAGAGGTGGCCAAGGCGATCTACATAGCGGGTGGTCAACCACATTTCAATATCGAGATAGAGGGTCTCGGCGACCTGCTGCTGGAGCATGGCGGGGAGGATCAGCTCACGTATGTGAGTCCTATCAAGAAATACATCTTCGAAAACTTTGACTGCTATCTCAATATCCGCGCACCGTACCGCAAGGGTGATGACGACCACGCACCAATCAATGAGGAGAAATATAAGCTCTTTCAGAAAGGGCAATCTGAGCTGAACAAGATCTACTTTGACAGGCTGGGCAATGGCTCTATCCGCCGCGCGCTGTGCCAGTATCCTACGCAGGCCGGCGCAGATGATGCACGCATGACTTTGGAGGAATATGAAAAGTTTGTCTTCCAGTCTTGCTACCTATATGACCAAGACCCGGTAGCCAAATGGCTTGAGGTGCGTGCGAAGCAACAGGCCTACGTAGACCGCCTGGACAAAGCCGACGTGGTACAATACAAGGGTAAGAACATCGACATGACATTCTCTGTGAAAGGCCGCAAGTGGATCAACTCCGATGGCCGCGCCAATATGCCGAGCGGTGAGGTCTTCAGCGCGCCGGTAGAGGATAGTGTGAATGGATGGGCCTACTTCAGCTACCCGACCATCTATATGGGCAAGGATGTAGAAGGCGTACGCCTGGAGGTGAAGGATGGCCAGGTGATCAAATGGTCTGCCGAGAAGGGGCAGGACGTGCTGGATAAGGTCTTCTCAGTAGAGGGTGCACGCTACTGGGGCGAGGTGGCCGTGGGCACTAATATGAATATCCAAAGGACTACGCGCAATATCCTCTTTGATGAGAAGATAGGTGGCAGTATCCATATGGCGGTAGGCCAGAGCTACAAGCAGTGTGGCGGCAAGAATGAATCAACTGTACACTGGGATATGATCACCGATATGCGCGATGGCGGCGAGATCATAGCCGATGGTGAGGTGATCTATAGGAATGGTGCGTTTGTGATATAGCTATGCTGCGCAAAATATCACGAGCTAAGTGCCTCTCTCTGTATCCAAAGTTTCCTCGCGCAGGAATCAATGAATACAGCTATCACTTCCCTAAAACAGTCAACAATTATATACTGACTTTCAAAGATGAAAGGCCGCGAATACGGTCTATAGCGGTGGCTAGCGCCTGCAAGAAATTATTGCTTGATATGGGCTTTAAGGGCGTGTTGTTTCTCGCGGATGATAGTATCCCTTGGCTATATAGAAAGGGCCGCAATAAGCCCGCAAAAGCGGCTGTAGCCTATTTAGAAAGCAGCAAGGTCGGTAAATTATTTAACGGAGCTATAGAGATAGATGTCGCGGAAGATACTGCGTTTATGAGACATCTCTATTGGCTCACGCGCACTAATACGATCTCAAGCCTTGTACACTTTATGGATCCGAGGCAGGAGATCACAGGCAGCATTTGCCAGTATGGCAACATACACCTGTCAAGCCTGAACAAAGAGGCAGACAGAAAAATAAATAATGCCTTAAAGAAAAGTGAATTGACTACGATAGAGCGCTGCTAGGTATCAATCCTTAGAGTAATATCCCGTCCCATCATACACCCTGAGCGCAGGAGAGGCCATACACTCCTCACAGCAGCAGCCATTCATCTTGTCTCCGCATGACTCGCAGAGTACGAAGTGGTCATTGCACTCCGCATTGGCACAGTTGATCATGTGCGTAGAGGGCGTACCACATATCTTGCAGGTAGAGATCACAGATGGGTTCACACTATTGACAGGCACAGAGACGCGCTTGTCAAAGACATAGCAGTTGCCTTCAAAGTCCTTGCCCTGCATCTCTTTGCCATACTTGATGATACCACCGTGCAGCTGGTACACATCTTTGAACCCAGCCTCCAGCAGCAGTGCGCTTGCTTTTTCACACTTGATGCCGCCGGTGCAGTATGTCAGCACCTTCTTGTCCTTATACTGCTCCAGGTTCTTGATATACTCAGGGAAGTCCCGGAAGTTATCTATATCTGCTGCTACGGCACCTTTGAACCGGCCCAGGCCGCTCTCATAGTTAGACCGCACATCCAGCACCACTACATCTTCACGGTGCATCATCTCTGCAAAGTCTTTTGGCTCCAGGTGCTTGCCGGTACGTACAGTAGGGTCGATAGCCATCTCCTTGCTACCGGAATTTACTATTTCATCCTTATATCGGAGATGCAGTGCATGAAAGGATGGCTCATCTACATCATCTACTTTGAAGTCTATGTTATTCAGCAGCGGATGGGCATTCATTGTATCCATATACTTCTGTATGGCCACGACAGTGCCGGATACAGTGCCGTTTAGCCCTTCATCAGCCACGATGATACGGCCTACCAGGCCCAGCCGCTGGCAAAACTCCAGATGCTGCTGCGCAAATGCTGCTGCATCCGGTATATGCACATACTTGTAATACAAAAGTGTCCTGAATGGCTTCATACTTCTAAAAATCTGAGCCTGCAAAAATAAGGCAAATATCCTGAAGCTGCCAATGTTTGCCAACTGTGACTTTGGTCAGTTCTCCTACGCAGGCGAGGTAGCTCTAACCCCGCTAGAATAATCTACATCAGACCGTGTACAAACCAGCGTACCGGCTACGTTATGGTTAAGTACATTTACCTCAATAACATGAACTACATCCAGTATATCTTTTTCGCCTTATTCGGCTCCGGAGCCATGGCCCAGAGCGATACGATACCGGTCTATCCACGCGAGGGTTTCCGCACTCCGCTGGACAATCCGATCCTGCTGGCAGGCAGTTTCGGTGAGCCGCGAGCGGGCCACTTTCACACCGGTATGGACCTGCAGACACTAGAGCGGGAGGGTCTGCCTGTATATGCGCTGGGAGATGGCTATGTATCGCGTATAGGAGTGTCTCCCTACGGCTATGGCAATGCGCTCTATATCACCTACCCCAATGGCTTCACCTCTGTATACGGTCACCTGCAGGGTTTTAGCGATAAGATCACAGCGGTAGTGCGCAGGGAGCAATATGCCAAGGAAAAATTTGCCGTAGAGATCATGCTAAAACCATACGAACTGAATGTAAAAAAGGGGGAAGTAGTAGCGCTGAGCGGCAATACAGGTGCCAGCGGCGGCCCGCACGTCCACTTTGAGATCAGGGACCAGTCAGAGCGGCCTATCAATCCGCTGCTATTCGGATACAAAATGAGCGATCATGTCAAACCATCTATAGGCGCGCTGAAGCTCTACCCTATGGGTGATAAGAAGTATACCGCTGAGGCCTGGCGCACTGCGCTCGTACTGACAGACGGCAGCTATACACCCAAGGCCGGCCTGATCAAAGTAAATGCTACCTCTGTTGCCCTCGCTGTCAATACATTTGATAAAATGGAGGGCACCACGCATACCCTCGGTATCTATGATATCAAGACATATGACGGGGATAGTATCATACATGAGTACAGGGTAGACCGGGTCTCCTTTGACTATACCCGCTATGTGATCGCGCAGGTAGACTATCCTGTGTTTCTAAAGGAGGGTAGCCGGTCATTTCACAAATGCTATCAAGACGTAAATAACACTATGCCGGCCTCCTACTATCATGTCTACAACCATGGTGTGATAGACCTCTCTGATGGGCGCGTACATGATGTCAGGATAGAAGTACGCGACTACAATGGCAATCTCTCTACCCTCCGCGCACAGCTACAGCACGATGCGGCCGCTACCGTTTTCAAAGCCAGAACACTGACGTATAACAAAGTATTGGTACCCGATAAGGAAAATAGCATACAGGGAGATGGCTTCAGTGCATCGATCCCGGGCAGATTGCTGCTGGATTCTATGTTTGTCAATTTTACTGTTTCACCACCCTCCGGCCCGGCCATACGATCCGATGTATACAAACTGGGAGACTCTCACGATCAGCTACTGGGCTACTTCAATATCAGCATCAGGCCCGCAGACATACCGGATGAGCTCAGGTCAAAGGCCCTCATCATCTGGCGCACTGCCAGCGGAGGCATAGCCTCCAAAGGTGGTAAATGGGACGGTAAGATGCTCACCACACGTACCCGCGAGCTAGGCAGCTACTATGTCATGCTGGATACTACACCACCACGTATCACTCCGGTCAATATAGCACCCGGTAAAAACATGCATGCGGCTAAAGCCATCTATATGCGTATAGGCGATGCACTCTCCGGACTAGATGACTACAAGGCGTACATAGATGACAAGTGGCAGCTGATGGAGATGGATGGCAAAAGCGCTACGCTCAAAATGCTCCTGCCACGTGACCTGGCCCCTGGCGAACATGTTTTCCGTTTGGCTGTTTCGGATGAGCGTGGAAATAAGGCAGAGTATACTGCCAGGTTTATATATTGAATCTCACTTTAAGTACGCACTACTATATGACATCTCTCGTACCGGGCCGCAAAGCCCCTGCTATCAATGCCCTGGACCAGAATGGTGAAAAGATCACACTGGCTCAGTATAAAGGCAAAAAGGTGATCCTCTATTTCTATCCCGCAGATGATACACCCACCTGCACCAAAGAGGCCTGCAACTTCCGTGATAACTTTGCGCTGCTGCGCAAAAAAGGCTATGAGGTGATAGGCGTCAGCATGGATCCGGCCAAAAAGCATCAGAAGTTTATCACTAAATACGACCTCCCCTTCCCGCTCATAGCAGACGAAGACCGCAAGGTGATAGACAGCTATGACGTCTGGCACCTCAAGAAATTCATGGGGAGGGAATACATGGGTATCGTCCGCACTACATTTGTGATCGATGAGAAGGGTATCATAGAGCGCGTGATAGAAAAAGTAGATAGCGCCAATGCTACAGCGCAAATATTAACACCGGAGTAGTGACAATTCACTATTTTTAGAGGGTAATCCCGGTTTTAATGAACAGAAATTTTACGATCGTTTTCTCAGCGGCTACAGCCATGGCGCTGGTATTGCTCATCAGTACCCGCCTGGTGTCCAACAGTGCACAGCCGCCTTCTCCTTTTACTGGCTCCAGCTCTTTCTCCTACGGCATAGCAGGTGACCCCGGCCAGACCACCTGCAATCACTGCCACACAGGCACTACGCGGGTAGACCCGGCTAAGTTTACACTGAAGCTATCTCCTGACTCGGCCGGACTAGTAGGCACGGCCAATGTAGTGTCCGGTGCGACCCAATATATCCCTGACTCTGTAGAGTGGGTGTCTATAGAGCTGAATGGTACTAATGGCAGCACGCCTAAATTTGGATTTCAGGTCACAGCGCTGGACTCTGCCAATAATATGGCCGGATCCTTTGCACTGGTCAATACACAGAAGACAGTGTCAGGTACCAGTGTCACTACCGGCAGGCAGTATGTAGGGCACCGCCAGGCAGATGGCACGACAAAGGCCTGGTCGTTTAAGTGGAGGACGCCGCATACCGGCGCCGTCACTTTCTACTATACCTGCAATATGGCAAATGGCGATGGAGATGACCTGACGCCGGGAGATTCCGTCTATGCCGCTACCAGTACGATAGCTGCCGGACCCGGGCCTAATGGTATAGCTGACCTCACAGATATCTCTGCTATCACGGCCTACCCGCTTCCTTTTACGCACAGCCTGACACTGCGTATGACCCTGGATAAGAGTGCGGACCTGTCTCTGACGCTGGTATCTGCCAGCGGTACTGTAGTCAAGGCGCTTTATAGCGGATGTTCGAGCGCAGGTACGTTTGAAAGATCCTTTGGCCTGAGTGATGTAGCTGCAGGACTATACCTGATAAAAGTCACCTCTGGAGGTAAGGAAAAGGTGATCAGGACAATTAAACTTTAACAGTTTCAATTGTCTAATTTCCATAGTATTGTAAATGAGCTCACCGAAAAGGGAACCTGTTTTGGGAAGTTCACACGTTATTTGCTGTCTAAACACAATCTGTTGTAATGAAGAAAATATGGGTGGTTCTTTCTCTGGTGGTCATGGCCACATTCTGGTACTCCTGCACGAAGGATACAGCTCCATCTGCTACCGGCAATACCGGGGTATGCGACTCTACTAAGGTCTACTTTACCAAGAATATACTACCTATCATAAATGATCAATGCGGAACCACGGCCTGTCACGCCACGGGATCCAGCAATAGTGATCTGACCAGCTATGTCGTGTCCAAAGGCGACATAGACAATATCCTCTGTCGTATATGGGCACCCGGCACCACTCACTGCGGCGCACGTATGCCTCAGGGCCAGCTGCCGCTATCCGACTCTGTCAAGGCCATATTTGTGCAATGGAAGGCTGACGGACTCAATGATTGTAAGTAGTTTATAGCCGATTGGCCTGCTATTTGGATATGACAGATCAGACTAAAAACATAAAAATGAAAAGCATCCTCACTGCACTCACGCTGGTACTATGCCTGTCACTCTCCGCTCAGGAGTATGTAGACAAGAAAGGCACTGTGCACTTTCTCTCAGAAGCGACTATCGAGAATATAGAAGCCACCACTCACTCTGCCGGCTCTGCTATCAATACCGGTAGTAAACGCGTAGTAGCCAAAATACCGATCACCAGTTTTAAGTTTAAGGATAAGCTGATGGAAGAGCACTTTAATGAAAACTATCTGGAGAGCGACAAGTATCCGTATGGAGTGCTGAATGGTGTGATAGCCGAGAGCATAGACCTCACCAAAGACGGCGTGTACGATGTGACTGTGAAAGGTACTTTTGAGATACACGGCGTGAAGCATGAGCAGGAGGTGAAAGGTAAACTGACGGTAAAGAATGGCGCACCCGCCAATGCTACTGCCGCTTTTGCTATCAAGCTGTCTGACTACAAGATCAAAATACCATCTCTGCTCGGTGCCAATATCTCTGAAGGTGTCAATGTAGATGTGAACTTCAATTACGAGAAATTTGAAAAGAAGTAAGCCACGGCCTACTTCTTTCTATTCGATAAAACATAGTTATAAATGAAGAATCTTTACTTCGTCCTGGCTCTACTCTTTACTGTTTCTGCTGTGAGGGCACAGGACTCTACTGCGTCTGTGCTGGATGATATCATGAGTGCCAGCGCGCCAAAGCACACGAATGTGGCCTATACATTCAAGAGTACGCATGTCATCTGCGGCCAGTCTATAGAGATGACCAAGAAGAATGCGCTTGACTTTCGCGTGGTGCACCGCTTTGGCAATATAGCTGACAAGAATGCCGGCCATTCATTGGCTGGTTTCTATGCCATCTCTGATGTGCTTTTCTCTTTCGACTATGGTGTCACAGAGGACCTCTCTGTCGGTACAGAGTTTGCCAAAGCTGCAGGGCCTATGCAGGAGCTCTACAACCTGCACCTCAAATATCGTGTGCTGAAGCAGACCAGCGACTTTCATATCCCATTTACCATCACCCTGTACGGCAATGCGGCCGTGTCTGGTATGAAGAATGACCCTTTCACAGGCAATAAGTGGAAGTATAGCTTGACTGATACCACTACAGGTGTGACTACTACCTATGGCTCCCCTATGCACCGCTTCTCCTATGTGGTGCAGGCACTGATCGCCTGCAAGGCTACAGACTGGCTCTCCGTGCAGCTGTCTCCTACCTTCGTCTGGAGAAACTATGTAGGACCTGGCTCCTATACGGGCCTGGGCGCAGACAAGAATGGCATGTTCTTCCTTGGTCTCTCGGCCAGGGCCAAGATGACCAAGCGCCAGGCCATCGTGTTTGAGTACTTCCTCCCAATCACCCGCACTGGTGCTACATACAGGGAGTACTTCCCTATGCTGAAGGGGCACTTTAATGCAGGCTACTTTCCATGCCTCAATCTGGGGTATGAAGTCGAGACAGGCGGTCACGTCTTCACTATCACCCTGACCAATACTCAGGGCCTGATGGAGAATGACTACCTGCCGTACACCAGTGCTACGTGGGCCAAGGGCGGCTTCCGTCTGGGCTTTACCATCTCCCGTATCTTCCAGTTTGGCGATCGCAATATCAACCCATGGACTGGCAAGGCTCCTAAAGCTAAGAAAAAGAAGGGGGAGACAGTCCCGAACTAAGGGGTAAGAATCACTGATATTCTATACTAAAAGGCGGCCAACAAGCCGCCTTTTTCGTGCCTCGGAGGTAAGTTTTTCGACTGTATGAGGAGTTGATCATCTCATAAGACATGACCGAAAGACAAGTTTGTCTAATTTATTGGACCTAAGTTTTTCGACTAAGAGGAGATATTAATCCTTTTGTTATCTTTTAGTTATGTATTTATAAATTCAATACTGACAAGAATCAGGAAATATTTTCCTTCATCTTGTTTGGATTGAATCTAAATAAGATTTTATTTGCGCTTAATTAGAATCATTCCAAATAAGCGCATGAAAAGACTCCTTACACTTTGTTTCCTTTTGACCGCTACTGGGCTCTTGGCCCAGCAGAGTGGAGGCACTAAGGAGGACTCGCTTCAGTCAGGGTTCAAGGCATTTCTGAAAGGTACGACTATCGGTGGCTATGGCAATATCTTCTATCAGCGCGATTTTAACAGAAAGTACTCTGAGGCCAATCTGGAGCGCTTTGTACTATTCGTGGGCCACCGGTTCAGCAAGAATATCTCCTTCTTTAGTGAGCTTGAGGTGGAGAATGCTGTAGTGGATGGTACTGGTGCACGAGGCGGCGAGCTGGCGCTGGAGCAGGCCAATCTGAAATTTGATGTCAATGCGCATCACTACTTTCTGGTAGGCCTCTTCCTGCCACGTATAGGTACATTGAATGAAAACCACCTGCCAAACAGTTTTAATGGTAATGAGAGAAACAGGGTAGAGACCTTTATCATCCCATCTACCTGGCGGGAGATAGGTATCGGCTATTATGGATCGATGAAGCGATTTCCACTGTCATGGTCTATCGGCCTGGTCAATGGCCTGAATGCCTCCGGCTTCCAGCATGGCACGGGAATCAGAGAGGGTATGGCGGAGGGGCGCTTTGCATCTTTCAATAACATGGCAGTCACAGCAGCACTGCTCATCAACAAGGGAGGCCTTCGTGCGCAGATCAGTGGCTACTATGGCGGCTCGGTGGGCGCTGCACCGCGCCAGGCAGACAGCCTGCAGCTGACATCAGGCATGTTTGGCTCGCCGGTGATCATGGGTGAGGCCGATGTACAATACAGGATACGCGGGTTCAATGCCAAGGTACTCGGCGTAGTAGTGAGCATGCCTGAGGCGGCCGCTATCAATCGCGCCTTTGCCAATAACACACCGTCTATGGAGTATGGTGCCTACGCCGAGGTAGGATATGATGTACTCACGGAGATTAGAAAGGCCGACGGCCATCAGCTTATCGCCTTTGTGCGCTATGAGCGGCTGAATATGAATGCAGCCATCCCTGCCAATGGAGTGACAGACGGCACAGTAGATCAGCAGCACATAGTGACAGGCCTGAGCTACCTGCCTATCCGCAACGTGATCATCAAGGCTGACGTAAGGTTTCAGCATACAGGCGCCCAGAATCCCGCGCTTGTATTCAATCCCAGCCCTGCAGCCCTCCCTTATCAGCAGAATAACATATTTCTAAACCTCGGCGTAGGATATAGCTTCTAAATCATGGAAAGAAAAGAATTTCTAAAAAAGACATGCAAGGCCTGCATCAGTATCGGTGCCGGCTGGATGCTCACAGAGCTGGCGGCATGCTCGCACACACCCATCTACAAAACAGAAGTGAAAGACCACAAGGCGGCGATACCGCTCACTATGTTTGGTGCGTCTGATGTGTTGATCACATCTATCAAAGGCCTGGAGTATGATGTGGCTATACGCAAAGAAAAGGACAACAGCTACTCCGCCCTGCTGCTGAAGTGTACCCACTTTGACAATCCGCTCACAGCCACCGGCACGGGCTATACCTGCTCCCTACACGGCAGCATGTTTGACCGCGAGGGCCATGTGACGCAGGGACCTGCAGAGTATAACCTCAAACACTATGCTACCACTGTGAACGCGACCGACCTGATCATTCATTTTGACTAACATAAAAAAGCGTACAACATGACAACAAATCCGACCGAACACTCATTTGTAGCGATCAACTACATAGACTGCGACGACAGCTACAAACCGCGTTTTGAAGAGCTTTTCTCTACACGCGCACATCACATAGATACGATGCCGGGCTTTCGCAGCATGGAGGTGCTGAAGCCTGCAGATGGCAGCTCCTTTCTGATCGTGAGCTACTGGGACTCTGAGGCTTCGTTCAAGGCCTGGACAGGATCAGAAGCATTCCGCGAGGGACACAAGAGAGGATTCGAAGATATAGCCAAAGCCAGGCAAGAGGGCAAAGAGCCACCTATGAGGTCTTCTTTCAAAACATATTCTGTACTGGCCAGATGATGCCGGCAGATACCCCGTCTGAAGCAAAGAAAGGCAAGTGGATGAGCTGGCTGAAAAAGTCAGGCATCGCTGTCTTTCTTTTCTTTCTGCTGAAGGGCCTGGCCTGGCTGGCGCTGGGCGCAGCTGTATGGATGGGCGTGATAGCTAAAGACTAAGACCATGGTAAAAAGCCAGACCACATATCCTATAGAAGTGCTGCGCAAGAGCAAGGCTGCGCTGGAGGCTAACATACGCGGCGTGCCCGGTATGATGGTGAGCCCGGAGGCCATACTGCACTACCAGCGCCAGATACGAGAGCTGAGCAGAGCTATAGAATACCTGGAGCTGATGGAGGCAAACAGGAAACGTAAAAGAGAAATGGCGCTGTCAAAGTAAAAACCAGACTGCCACATCTGCGATCAGGATACACAATGCTATAGTCAGTATAGCTATGATGACCCAGAAGAAAGGATCATCAGGATCGCGGCTGAAATAAGAAGAGATACGGCGCTGCATCGTATCAAATTTACGCGCGCAGCAGGCCCCTCAGTCTGCGAAAAGTATAAATGAGAAGACTTATGACACTGTGATGACAATGAACGAAACCATACAACTGAGATAAACATGAAAAAACTCCCGATCGTGCTCCTCTCTGTAGTGCTGCTCACCGCAGGCTGCAGAAAACCCCAGACCACTACCACCATCACCAGTGATATACCACCGGTGACTACAGAGGGCAGCGTAGCTACTACTGAAAATGTGCTGCGCGACTTTGCCGATGTGCTGGTCAATCCAAACTACCGAGACCTACAGGCCAATGCACTGCTGCTCCAGCAGTCGGTGACCACACTCGGTGCGTCTCGTACCGATGCTAATCTCTCTGCTGCTCAGAATGCCTGGCGCCTGACCCGCGCGCCCTGGGAAAACTGTGAAGCATACCTCTTCGGCCCGGTAGAGGACCAGAGCTATGACCCTACTATGGATACCTGGCCGCTGGACCGTACGCAGCTGGACTCACTGCTGGCCAGCAGCAATAACCTGACCCTGGCAGATATAGACGCCCTGCCAGATGCCCTGAAGGGATTTCATGCGGTGGAGTATATGCTATTTGGCCTGGGAGGTCAGCAGCGTGCCGATAGTATATCTGCGCGTGACATGGCCTACATGACATCGCTGACACAGAGCATAGCTAATACAACGACTACCCTGCGCAATAGCTGGGATACCACACAGCCGGGCAACTATACTGTGGCTATCAAGAAAGCCGGAGCAGGCAGCACCATATATACCAACCGCAAGGCCGCTATACAAGCCATAGTGACTGCTATGGCAAACATCTGTAGCGAAGTAGGCACTGGCAAAATGGAAGAGCCTTTGGGTCAGAACGGCCATGCAGACTCTACACTGGATGAGTCCAGCTTCTCCCACAACTCTACTACCGACTTTACTAATAACATCAAAGGCATTAAAAATGTCTACTTCTGCACCTACAATGGTGTAGCCGGCCATAGCCTGCATGACCTGGTAGCTGCCAGCAATAAGTCTCTGGACAATCAGATCACCAACGCCATCTACGATGCGGTGGGCTCATTTAATACCATCAGCAGCCACTACGAGATAGCTATCTATACGCAGCGCACGCAGATACAAGCCGTACAGGCTAAACTGGCCACCCTCCAGACGCTACTGGAAGATGACCTCAATAACTGGGTGATACAGAATATACACGACTAAAAAGTAACAGCAGGGTGAAGATGCTTCAGAAATATAAAAGCAGGACAGCACTGGTCACAGCCTCGTTTGCTGTGCTCCTATTGCTGACCATGTGCCGCAAGCCGGATGCATTTCCAAGCTCCGGCTATGACGAGCGCCTGAGTGGCGGGGTCAATACTGTGTTTGACGCCACGTCTCATGCCTTCAGCAATCCATACCCCGGGCTGGATGCAGCTGAGACCGCCCTGCATGATCTGGGGGATAGCAAGTTTGAAGCAACATTTGTCACCGCGCCTGCACCTGTCAATAGCGGTCTCGGCCCGCTATATAACAATGTATCCTGCGCCTCCTGCCATCATAATGATGCCAACGGAGAGCCGACTGCCGGTGGGCCGAAATCAGCACTGCTGATCAGAGTCAGTATGCCGGGCCAGGATGAGCATGGCGGACCGGTGCCGGTGCCCGGTTTCGGCCTGCAGATAGAGGACAAAGCCCCGATAGGTAAGCAGCCGGAGGCTACAGTGGATATCACGTATAACTACCAGACCTATTCTTTTCCTGACGGAGAGACTTATGAACTGAGAAAACCCATTTTCACCCTGACCAATACCTATACCGGCCTGCCCGGAGGCTACCTGATGTCGCCACGGGTGCCACTACCCGTCATGGGCCTCGGTATGCTGGAGGCAGTATCTGAGAATGATATCCTGGCCAATGCCGACCCGGACGACAAGGACCAGGATGGCATCAGCGGCCGGGCCAACTATGTGTGGGACCCTGATACTAAATCTACCAGACTAGGCCGCTTTGGCTGGAAGGCTAATGTACCCAGCATACTGGCTCAGGTAGCAGGAGCGCTGAGCAATGATATAGGGATCACCAGCAGACTGGCACCCATAGAGACCAGCTACGGCCAGCCACAGGATGATGGCCTGAAAGATGACCCCGAGATGCCCGATAGTGTGCTGAATGCTATCGACTTCTACATACATACCCTGTCTGTACCTGCCCGGCGTGATGTGACAGATCCGCAGGTAGTGCGTGGCAAAACCCTCTTTAAAGCAGCTACATGTAGCCGCTGCCACCTCGAGACGCTGAGCACTGCTACGGACGTGGCCTTCCCGGCTATATCTAACCAGCGCATACATCCCTACACTGATATGCTGCTACATGATATGGGTGGCAGCCTGGAGGACGGCCGACCGGACTACCTGGCCTCCGGGGCCGAGTGGCGTACACCACCCCTCTGGGGCGTAGGCCTGTATGAGCGTGTAGCCTCACCAGCACACTATATGAATGATGGCCGGGCGCGCACACTGATGGAGGCTATCATGTGGCATGGCGGCGAAGCAGCTGGCGCCAAGGCCTATGTGACCCGCCTGAGCAAGACAGACCGCGATGCCCTGATCGCTTTTCTCAAGTCTCTCTGAAAGCTAAAATGTGGAAAGCCAGGGCCGTATCTACAGCCTATGGTGAATAGGGGATAATGGATCTACCGAAACATTTCGATGGATCAAAATCAGAAAAAGCGGTCTGACCTAGATGATAATGGTCAGTTAACAAATCGCTGGCAGCGAAATTAACAGCTGCACCTCACTGATTGTTACTGGATTGTGCACTTCTTTTCGCTGAATTTTCGGCGCGGCTTCACCTTTTCTTAACACATCTTACAGATATTTGCTACCTAATCCCTACTTAATATGAAGCAATTATCTCCACGTTTACTTTTTGCAGTATTGTTTTTGGCCTGTACCCAGTACCTGAGTGCACAGACGCTCCTGGCGGGTTGGGACTTTCAGACTACGTCTGGCGGCGGCACAGCCTCTGCAGCAGCACCTAGCGCACCCTCTACATATGTGGCCAATGTCGGATCTGGCACCATCTACCTGAATGGTACCAATGGAGCCAGCACATGGATCACAGCCACCTCGGGCAATGAGGTAACAGCCTTTGGTGGCTCCAGCCTGAATGTCGGCACAGGTATGAGTAACACAACCGCTTCCCCTTCCTGCCTGGCACTGCTGGGTGGTACCACTACCTCGGCGAATGGTAAGAGGATCGTCTTCAAATTTAATATGACTGGCTATAAGGATCTGGTAGTCTCCTATGCCACTCAGGGCACCAGTACTGGATTTACCACACAGACGTGGGAGTATAGTACAGATGGGACTAACTGGAATGCTGTGCAGGCAGTGAGCTCTATCCCTACTTCTTTTGCTGTAAAGACATTAAGCACTATCACAGGCCTGGACAATATAGCGACGGCTTATCTGCGTTTCACCGGCACGGGCGCTACGGGCGCTGCCGGCAATAACCGCCTGGATAATATCCAGCTCAATGCTACCGCTCTGCCTTCTACCTATCTGAGCGCCACCGCGCTACATGCCTTTGGTACTACTAACTGTATCAACAATACCTTTGGACCGGACTCCTTTACGATCACAGGTGTGGGTCTCACTACTGCCAATGTGACTGTAGCTTCTCTATCAGGATTTACTTATGCTACGTCATATGCGGGTCCTTACTCTTCTTCTCTGTCACTCACACAGCCAGGTGGTGCCTATACTCAAAAGGTATATGTGCAATTCTCTCCTACTGCCGTACAATCATATAATGGCAACATAGCAGTAGGTGGCGGCGGTGCTACCTCTATCAACGTAGCTGCTACCGGCTCCGCCATCAATACTGCTCCTACGCTGACCACTGGTGGTGCGAGCACTATCACTACATCATCTGCGATCGATACGGGATTTGTGGCCGCAAACGGATGTAGCCCTTTCACCGGCTATGGTATAGAGTATAGCACGACAGCAGGCTTTACCACTGGTACAGGCACACAGGTGAGCAGCAGCAACCTGAGCGGAGGTATGTTCACCTCCAGCCTAACAGGCCTCTCCTCTGGTACCACCTATTACTATCATGCCTATGTGACCACAGCATACGGCACTTATTATGGTGCAGAGAAATCCTTCCTGACCACCTCTCCATCTCCGATACTGGCCTCCAGCACGCTCAGCTCTTTTGGCAATGTGTGCACAGGCAGCACCGGCGGACCTAATAGCTTTAACATCACAGGTGTGAGCCTGACTACTGCAGATATCACTGTAGGTCCTCTCACAGGATATACTTTCAGCACTACCTCTGGGGGTACGTATACAGCCAGCCTGACCATCACACAGCCGGGCGGTGTATTCAGCCAGGCGGTATATGTGAAGTTCTCCCCTACACTGGTGCAATCCTATGCAGGTACTATACCTGTGAGCGGTGGCGGCTCTGCCCTGCCTGCAGATGTAGCTGCGGATGGTACAGGTGTAGCACCTCCGGCGCAGCCGTCTGCCATCACCGGACCTGCAGCTCCGTGTAAATCTACTAGCGGTATCAACTATAGCGTGACCAGCGTATCAGGAGTGACCTATACCTGGGCCCTGCCATCAGGCTGGACACAGACCGCAGGTAGCAATACCAACTCGATCACTGTGACCTCCGGCACTGCCAGCGGTACTATCTCTGTGACGCCTAATAACGGCTACTGCAATGGTACTCCATCTACGCTTGCAGTAGCTCCTGTCACTACACCGTCTCAGCCATCTGTGATCAGCGGCAGCCCTAGCGTATGTACAGGTGCTACCGGCGTGACCTACTCAGTGACCAACGTAGCAGGCATCACCTATATCTGGAACCTGCCATCCGGCTGGACACAGACAGCAGGTGGTAGCAGTAACTCTATCACGGTAAGCGCAGGCTCTGTGGGCGGTACTATCTCTGTGACACCTACTAATGGCAACTGCTCTGGTACGCCGCGTACACTAGCTGTATCTGTAGATCCACTGCCTACGGTGACTGCCAGCAATAGCGGCCCGGTATGCCAGGACAGCACCTATACGCTGACCGCAAATGGTTCTAACTTCATGACCTATCAGTGGAGCAATGGCACGGCATCATCTGGCCTGATCTATCAGCAGAACTTCAACAATCTGCCGTCATCAGGCACCTCTGTGACCTGGGTAGACAACTCAACCATTCCAGGCTGGTATGCTAACAGCAGCAATCTCTCCAGCAATGGCCTCGTGCTGGGCACAGGATCGAGCAATGCTGGTAACCTGTATAATTTTGGTGGCACATCAGCATCTGACCGCGCGCTGGGGTCACTCGGCTCCAGTGGCACAGGCACTCTGAACTATGGCCTGCACCTGACCAATACGACTGGCGCTACCATAGACAGAATCTTCGTACAGTATACAGGTGAGCAATGGAGAGATGGCGGCTCAGGAGCTGTAGCCAACTCCCTGACATTCTCATATAGCACATCTGCTGCCGCTATAAACTCAGGTTCTTATACCAACATAACTGCTCTGGACTATACGAGCACAGTAGCCAGCGGCACAGGCTCCGGCAATGCGCTGAACGGCAATGCCAATCAAACTGTAGTAACGAGCACTGTCTCCCTCGGCACACCATTGGCTAATGGTGGTAGCATATGGCTGCGCTGGAGCGATATCAATGATAGTGGAAATGATATGGGTATCGGCCTGGATGACGTGACAGTGATCCTCTACAGCAGCGCCGGCACCCTGCTGGCTACGCCATCTGCTACTGTGAGTACACCGACCTTTGCTGCCTCTGGCGAGCTGAGCAACGCTGTATATAGCGTACCAGCTGCATCTGCATCAGGCACCTATACACTGACTGTGGCCAATCCATCCGGATGTACCACCACCACCACCACCAGCCTGTCCGTGTCACAGCATGCTACGGCTGTAGCTAATGCATCTGGCAATGCAAGCATAGTAAACACTGCTACATACACACTCAGCGGCTCTGCCAGCAATTATAGCAGCTATACCTGGTCTGCTACTGGCGGCACAGGCTCACTGACTGGTACCAATACATTGACTCCTACCTACCACCCGGGTGCCGGAGAGGTCAGTACTGTGACCATAACTCTGACTGCAAGTCCGCTCTCTCCGTGTACCGGCGATGTGGTAGATAGCATGGTACTCACCATCACCCCTGCAGGTAATGTGTGGATAGGAAATACATCTAACTGGTTCACCGCATCTAACTGGTCTGGCGGCACCGTGCCTAATACCTGCTCTGCAGCAGCTGTAGTGGCTCCTGTAGGTGGCGGGCATGTATATCCGGTGCTGACAGCATCAGCTCAGGTAGGCAATATATCAGTCTACTCCGGCGCACAGATCACTGTGAATAGCGGACAGTCACTGAGCGTATGTGGCAGCTGGACCGGTGGCACTACTACGCCTGCTACGATAGCCGGCGCAGGTAGCGTAGTGCTGAATGGTACTACAGCTCAAACCGTAAGTGGTAATACAACTCTGAATACACTGACTGTAAATAAAACGGCTGGTACTACCACCGTTAATGGGACCGTCACTGTCAACACTGCGATCGTGCTGACCCGCGGCAGCGTATCTGCTGCTCCTGCCAGCGTAGTGACGCTGAAGTCTAGCGCAGGTGGTACTGCTTATCTTGACAACTTCACCAGCGGTACTGCGGGTGCATGGTCTGGCAATCTGACTGTAGAGCGCTACGTGCCAAATGCAACTATCGGCTATCGCGATATCAGCTCACCTGTGAGCAATGCCAAGGTCTCTGATTGGGCCGCCGACTTCACTGTGAATGGTGCTAATGGCGTGAACTGCTGGTATGCTTATACACCATATCCTACGCTGCAGTACTATAGCGAGTCTACCAATACTCCTACTACAGACTACTATGGTGGTTTCATCAGCTCTACTGCGGGTACTAACCCTCTGACGCCTATGAAGGGATACGCGGCGCGCCTCTACAGTGCGCCACTGACCATCACTACTACAGGTACACCGGGCACGGGTGCTGTAGCTACCACTATAACTAAAACGACTACCAGCAATCCTGCTGCTGATGGCTGGAACCTGATAGGCAATCCATATCCATCTCCTATATCATGGAATGCTGTGAAAGCGCTGAATGCAGGCAAGACAGATGGCTCTGCCTACCTCTTCCAGGCTACAGGTGAGTATACCGGCAACTGGGCTACATGGAATGGTACAGTAGGTACCAATGGTGCCACGGATCAGATCAGTTCTACTCAAGGTTTCATGGTGCTCGCTACTGCTACCAATACTCTATCAGTAAACAATACTGTGCGTGTAGCCGCTACAGCCTCTCCATTCTTCAAGACTGCAGGCGGTGCGCAGCCTGATGAGATACGCCTGACACTGGCCGGTGCCGGCAACTCTGACGAGATCGTATCATATTCAGACCCCAACACTACTACCGGGTATGACGCAGGCTATGATGCAGCCAAGATCGCAGCAGGTAGCTCAGTATACATGAGCTTTGATATGCCTGCACGTGAACTGGCCATCAACGTAATGGACCAGGTCACAGAAGCCACCGTACTGCCACTCAAGGTAGCAGCTACGGATGCAGGAGATTATATCCTGACCGCTACTACGCTCAATACTGAGGGTCTTACAGCTTACCTCAAGGATGCTCAAACAGGCACCCTAACAGATCTGAGCAAAACGGCTCCGGTACTGCATCTGGCTGGTGGCCAATACTATACGGGCAGGTTCAGCATAGTGTTCAAGAAATCAGGCAGCACAACAGCTACTGGTGTAGAAAATGTAACCCATGAGGATCAGGCTCGTATATATGCCTACCAAAACAAAGTCTATATTGTGCGCTCAAGCAGCGATGCAGCAGACGTAGAGATCACTAACCTGCTGGGCCAGACTGTAGCGCAGCTGAAGAGTAACGCGGAGAAGACCGAATTTGAAATGCCTGCTACCGAGCCATGGTACGCTATAGTGAAGCTGAATGAAAATGGCAAGGTAACGGTACAAAAGGTGCTGATCAGCGGCAAATAATAACGTAAAAGGAAAATATAAATATGAAAAGCAAGATGCTCAAGACCTGGATTGTAGTGATGATGATCGGCGCTACAGGTACGATCTTTGGCCAGCCGCCGGGAGGTGGTGGCGGATCGGGCTCAGGTGGACCACCACCATCTACGACCGGCGCTCCGGTAGACGGAGGAGCTATCATGCTGCTGATGAGTGTGGCTGGCTACGCCTACACATCTCTCAAACCACGGAAGCGGTAATATATTTGACAATTTGGTACAAGGCGCATCACATGATGCGCCTTTTTTATTGTTTTTAAATTTGGCAAATGAACAGACCTCTTTCGCTCACTATCCGGATCTATCTCTCATGGGCTATCTACCTACCGGTAATAGGTATTAGTTTCATCATAGCCTGGCTGGACAGGAAGCTGAGATTTCCGCTCGACTTTCCGCGAGATGTGGAGCAACTGCAGCAGCGAAAGGAATGGCTGATAGCCGAGCTGAAAAACAAAGATGTACTGCCGGCTGGTGCGCAGGTGGAAGCCTGCGAGGTGACACCCATGGATCAGGCCATCATATTCCGGTCCAATGCGGCCATCGTGACCATCACTTATGTACTGAGCGGTCAAAACCACACCCTAAAGTGCTTCGCCAAATTTGCTCCGGTGATGGGCACGATTTGGAACAAGACCATCTTTAACCTTCAGCTCAATCATATCAAGGAGGGATGGTTCAATGAATATTTTGTGAATCAGGATGGCATACCGGCCCCACGTGTATTTATCTCAAAAGTATCCTTTATCACTGGCAATCTATGCCTGGTCACAGAGCTGATGACAGGTGATACAGAGTACCGTGAGTGCGCCTACGAGAGTTTCCCTCAGGAGCATCTGGACCTGGCGCTGGATGGCCTCGCTACGCTCCATGCCAGGTACTGGGGCGATACATCTGACCGCATGAAGCGTGTGATGCCGATAGATGATATGGCTGTGCATCTCTTTGACTCTATGGTAGCTGGTAGCTGGAGCATACCTGCGCGCAAAGTGCTGGTGAAAAGCTGGACGCTGATGAACCAGCCGCAGACCGTGCTACATGGTGACTCCAGGATAGGCAATATGATGTTTCCCATCGCTGAGGAGGGGCGCTATGTGATGATAGACTGGCAGGCTACACGCAGGGGCCGTGGGGCTTTTGATCTCGCCTATTTTCTGATACTGAGCTTGATATCCAGCCATCGCAGGGCCGTAGAGGAGCAGTCAAAAGATCAATACTATGCCCTGCTGGTAAGCAAAGGTGTGAAGGGATATAGCAGGACAGATTTTGAGGAAGACTACCGCCATGCATGCCTATGTGTACTCGTACTGCTCTCTCTGCCTATGCTGAGCGGGGAGGTGAGTGTAGAGGGTTTTGCGGCGCTGATCTTTGTATATGGTATGGGCGTGTGGCGTGAGCGTATGCGCATACGTTTTGAAGACTTTGACTACGCCTGGATGGCTGCAAAATATGGTCTGACAGAGCAGCAGGCCCGCGCAGCAGTGGCCGAAATGCTCAGTGTGATACAAGCACGTCTGGATGGCATATCTGCCGGCACAGGTGTCAAGGAATCATTCGTAGATATCCTGCAGCAACATAATGTGCGGCATGACTACGAGGTCTGACCTTGCGGATCAGTTCCTCCTATTGCCCAGCAGCCTGAGGATGTAAAGGAAGAGATTGATGAAGTCAAGATAGAGGCTCAGTGCACCGATCAGTGCACCCTTCTGCATACCATCCGCATCGGCAAATCCCTGCGCCCCAAATTCTTTTATCTTCTGGGTGTCATATGCGGTCAGCGCTACGAAGATCAGTATGCCTACGTAGGTACAGATCCAGTAGAATATAGAATTCTGCCAGAAGATATTGACCACAGATGCGATGATCAGACCTAAGAGCGCCATCAGAAGCAGATTGCCCCAGCTGGTCAGGTCGCGCTTGGTAGTATGGCCGTACACGCTCATCACTGCAAATGTACCTGCTGTGACAAAAAAGGTGGTACCGATAGAGCTGGCTGTATAGCGCAGGAAAATGACCGACAGAGTCAAGCCATTCATGATAGAGTAGAGTATGAAGAGGCCGGTAGCAGTAGTAGCGGACAGTCTATTGATAGCTGCAGAGATCACCCACACCAGGGCTATCTCACCCAGCAGCAGGCCGTAGAAGACGCCCCTATTGCCCACTATACTCTCGAGCATGGCATCTGAGCTGGCCACATAGGCGGCTACTGCACCAGTGATGAGCAGCGCCAGGGACATCCATGAGTATACTTTGCTGATAAATGTAGACTGTGCGAGCTTGAGTCCGGCAGCATCATATGAGGTCGTATTCATTTGTTTTGGTTTTTGCCAAAGGTACGCAAATTAGTGGTGTCGTAAAGCTGCTCCGACTCCGGCATCGCTTTGTGCAGAAAGTGTGTAATGATAAAAGCTCTCTGCTCAGGCGCTATATCATGAAGCTCCAGCGGGTCTGTGACGATGTCATAGAGCTCCTCCCTCCAGGGGGCTGTGGAGTAAATGTATTTATAGAGGTGCCGGCCACCGGCCTCAGGACTGTATAGTATCATGTATTTAGCCCTGCCAGTCTCCAGCTGATCTTTGCCCGTCTCGTGAAAAGTGTATCTCGTAGTGTCCGGCAATAATAGTGACCGTCCCTGCCAGGTATATGGCGCGGGCAGGCCGAGCCTGTCCACTATGGTCGGTGCTATATCTATGTGATTGGCCAGGGACCTGTTTTGATAGACCTGCGTACTGTCATCTATGATGATGAGCGGTACAGCGGTCTGCGGGTCATAGAGCCAGTCTACATGGCCAGACACACCATGCTCACCCAGGCCCTGTCCGTGATCGGCAGTGATGACCACCATGCTGTTTTGCAGGTAGCCTTTGGCTCCCAGCATCTGCATGAGCTGGCGGATAATGTCATCTGCCTGCAGCACTTTATTGTCATACTCATTGATAGCCGTCTGGTCATTCATGCCCTGCGTGGTGAGGCTCTTCTTGTACGGGCGGAATGCAGCATAGCGATCCTGCAGTGCGCCGGTCTCGTGCGTAGACTGCAGATGGAGGTAAAAGAATGAGGCTGTACCACTGTTTGAAGGCACCTTGTCCAGCCCCTCTAAAAGTACGCGGTCATCTTTGAAATAATACCTGCGTGAGTCCTTGCCATCGAAATACATGGTGCAATCATCGGAGTAAAACTTAGCCATATTATACCACTCCTTGTGCGCACCGGATATGAAAGTGTAAGTATGATACCCCTGATCGTGCAGCAGGCCGATGATATTAAATCCATTGACCGCGCAGTCCTCCCACTCCCGCGAGAGCAGGATGCTGGTCACGCCGCAGAGTGTGCTGGCACAGGTAGAGTAGCAGCGATCTATACGCGCGGCGCGCCCACTATGCACCATGCTATCCAGATAGGGCGAGGTGTGCCGGCTGTAGCCGTAGGCAGAGAGGTGGTCTGCACGTAGCGCATCTACTATGATCAGTACCACATTTTTTTTTGCATGTGGGAGCTGCTGCTGCCGGTAGTCCTGCCGGACCTTTGCATCTATCCACCCGTCATAGATGCGCCGCTGGCTGAAGAGCGGATTGTCATGTATACCCCACATGTGGTCAAACACCATGACCATGAGTGGCTCTCCGCGCAGGTGCATGTAGCGCTTGGCCCGGAGCAGGAGCGGGCTGCAGATCAGAGTGATGGCCAGGAGGGAGATGACCACACGGCGCCGCTCCAGTATGCCAGACCATAGATCTGTCAGTGCATTGTGTATCTGCGTGGAGAAGACCTGGCAAGCCAATAGCGGAATGGTAATAAAAGCTGCGATGGCCAGCACACTTTCTGAATAGGAGAATGGGAGGGCATGCAGGAACCCATTAAGATCTTTGAAATAGGTAGCGAGGATCTTGACAGTAATGATATCGCCCCAATAATGTACGCTGCCAAAGATGAGCAGGTAAAAGAAAAGGACCTTCACAAGATACAGCCCGAGCAAGGTAGCAGAAGCATAGCGCGAGCCGATCAGGGATGCGAGTGCAGCGATGATGACCAGGGAGCCCGTATGTACGCCCACCATCAGCAGGCTGTGCAGTGGTACCAGCGTCCAGGATAGATGGTATACCTGCTGCCAGATCGATACCAGCAGAAATGATACAAGATAAAAGAAGACTAACAGCCTGTATTTCACTCCATCGAAGATAAGCAAAGGCACTCAGGTGGTGAGAAAGAGGCGGGTATCACAGATTACAGTATTTCATAAAGATTTGTTAAATAACCCAACGAAAACGGGCTTTGGCAATTGGTGAACTGCAAAAAGGCATTAGATTTGTTTAGATCATCACGCAATCAAATTCTTTAATAAAACAATCAAAGACAAAATGAAAAAGCTTATCCTGATGCTCGCTGCCGTAGGTACATTCGCCTTCGCTCACGCGCAAGAAGCCACTCCGGCTGCTGCTCCAGACCCAAATGCTCCTGAGATCAAATGGGAAACCAAGAACATAGACTACGGTAAAGTAGTAAAGGGCGACGAAAACAACGCCGTACGTTACTTCAAGTTTAAGAATACAGGCAAATCTCCACTGATCATCTCCAGCTGCCATGGCTCATGCGGCTGTACTGTGCCTCAGTGCCCTACAGAGGCTATCCTGCCTGGCAAGGATGGCTCTATCAAGGTACACTATGATATCAACCGTCTGGGCAACTTCACAAAGACTGTGACTGTAAGCTCTAACGCAAAGAACAACAACGAAGTACTCCAGATCAATGGCGTAGTAGAAGAGAAAGCAGGTGATGCAGCTGCCACACCAGCACCGACTACCACTCCAGCTCCGGCTCCTAAGAAGTAATAACACATCGTTATAATTTATAAAGGCGGGTCTCCTGATAGGGACCCGTCTTTGTTTTTAGTATTTTTGCAACGCCATGAGCACTACACTGACAGACATCCGCAAACTCTCCAAAGAGGATATCGCCGCCGCCTTTGTGGCTATGGGCGAGCCTAAGTTTCGCGGTGTGCAGGTATATGAGTGGCTATGGCAGAAGTCGGTACGCTCATTTGATGAGATGACCAACCTCTCCAAGCCACTGCGCGAAAAGCTCAAAGAAAAATACCTGCTGCGGGCAGTGAGTGAGCAGATCATGCAGCAGAGCAAAGATGGTACACTGAAGCTGGGTATGAAGCTCTTTGACGAGCGCATGATAGAGGGGGTGATGATACCTGATGGCGAGCGCAATACAGCCTGTGTATCCTCTCAGGTAGGCTGCTCGCTGAGTTGCACTTTCTGCGCTACCGGCATGCTGAAGCGTGAGCGCAACCTGGACTTTGGTGAGATCTATGACCAGGTAGTGATCATCAATCAGCGCGCTATAGAGACCACGGGCCGGCCGCTGACCAATATAGTCTATATGGGTATGGGCGAGCCGCTGCTAAACTATGATAACGTGATGCAGAGTATCCGCCTGATCACCTCTCCGGTCGGCCTGCATATGTCTCAGAAGCGTATCACCGTCTCAACCTCCGGTATCTGCCGTGGCATAGAGCGCCTGGCGGATGAGGGCATGAACTTCAACCTCGCGCTGTCACTCCACGCAGCTACTGACGAGAAGCGCGACCAGATCATGGATATCAACCGCTCCAATCCACTGCAGGAGCTGGTGAAGTCGCTTAACTATTTCCATGATAAGACCGGTAATAAGGTCACCTTTGAATATATCCTCTTTGACCGCTTCAATGACTCTATAGAAGATGCCGACCACCTGATAGAACTGACCAGGCAGGTCCCTGCATTCGTCAATCTGATAGAGTATAACAATGTAGAAGGTGTGACACTACGCCGCGCTAAGCCGGATAGAAGAGATGCCTTTGTAGCGCACCTGCGCGATAATGGTGTGAATGCCGCTGTGCGCCGCAGCCGGGGCAAGGATATAGACGCCGCCTGTGGCCAGCTGGCTAATAAGGAAGAGAAGGCGGCCTCCTAACTAAGACCTTCTCATAGGGGTAAATTAAATCCGCACGCTTTTTACTAAGTAACTGCTTAGCCATGGGATTTCTTCTTTTTTTTCCATTCAGTAGCAATTCGACCTCCTCATATGATATTTTATAAACAGACTGAACTTCATAAGCTGAGTCGAACAGTGCAACATAACAATAATCAAATGGGTGCTTGGAAAATGTCGAAACCCTGCCCGATTTAGATTTTTTAATATCCCCTTTCCCTTTTCTAATACATTTAATCTGTACGCGCTTACCCTCTTCATCTAAAGCATCATACCCCTCTTCTATTCTATTTTCATTGAGTTTTAAGTTGAACATTTTGCAAATAACCACTTCGCCTATTTCTCCTGTGATGCCCAACTCTCTTTTTCCATCAAAAAAATTCTCATAAGCAACCGCAAGCACTTTAATTGAATTAACTATTTCGTGTAGTGGTTCCATATTCTTTTACATTTCATAGCATCACACTTCTTTCAGTTCCTTCAGCGCGTTCATCGCGGCATTCTGCTCGGCCACTTTCTTGCTATAGCCTTCGCCTTTGGCTATCACTTTTCCATCTATTTCTAACGCCACTATAAAATAACTGCGGCGGTTACGGTTCTGCTCCTCTGTGGCTTTGAACTCTATGGTCTTGCCCTCGCGCTGGATGTAGTGGTACATCTTGCTCTTGAAGTCTACGTCTGTGACCTCCAGGTCATCTACATCTATCAGGTCTCGCAGTACGCGCTTGAAGACGAATTCCTTTGTCGGCCCAAATCCCGCATCCAGATACAGCGCACCGATCAGCGCCTCAAAAGTATTGCCACCTATATCCTTTGGCATACCGGTCATGATCTTTTTGTTGAGGTTGATCTTGTCTAGCAGGCCTAGCTTCTGTGCGGTTTCATTGAGCGTTTTGCGGTTTACGATCTTAGCCCGCAGTTCGGTGATGAAGCCTTCTTCCTTATAGGGGTATTTCTTGTATAGAAACTCAGCTACGAGCATATCCAGTACAGAATCTCCGAGCAGCTCGAGGCGTTCATTATTATCCCGGCTATCGCCGAAAAGCGAGCGGTGATTAAACACCTGCTGGTAAAGTTTAACATTGGATGGGGTGATGCCAGTAGCGGAGCGGACGTAACGGATCAGTTCTTTTTCAGAGGAAAAGACGAAATTATAAACCTGGCGCAACACGGACATAAGCACTCTATTGAGTCATCAGATACCAAAATAGCAAAACATAAACCAAGGGCAATGTTTTCTAATGTGGATATTAGAAATTTATGCCGTTTTTTCCAAAACGTTCCAAATAAAAATCCCGCTTTAGATGGTATAAAGCGGGATAGTATGCTGTGCAGTCGTATTTTATCAATTTACCTTGCGGCCTTTGGCTACGCGCTCGTCTTTCTGGTAGTTGGCTATCTTGCGGATATCTATGAGGAGGATGGCATCTGCACTCTCTGGAGATGTGTAGTACTTATTGCCAGCATAGGTTACCGTACCTATTTTACCTTTCCAGTCACTGGCCAGGAGTACATAAGAGTTGTAGCGGCTAGGATTAGAGCCAAAGCGGAGGTAATGGTCGTCGCCTTTCTCAAAGCTGACCTCAAACTTGCCATCATCATTTCTGACCAGCACGCCCGGTGTGCCGCTGCGGATGATGATCTCCTCTACTTTTTCACCATTTATGATCTTGATCTTGCCGTCTGCCACCTGCGTGCTGGTGCCGTCTGTCACCTTGTGCTGCAGCACGATAGGATCTGATACATAAAACTGGATGTGCTTCAGCTGATCGTCATTCAGATTGTATTTGGTCTTGACTGAGTCTGAGTAGGGTACCAGGTTTTTGCAGCTGCTCATGGTGAGCATGGCTACGGCTGCCATCAGGATATATTTCATTGTAGTCATTGTTTTTGTTTAAACGTGGCCAAGATGCTCTTATTTCTATAGGACAGGAAAATTTTAGGAGAGTTTAATACTCTGCATTATGCTATCCTGTTGCCATCCTTGTCGAACACCTGCACTCCATTATCCGGCGCAGATGGCTGAGTGGTGCTACGCACAAATCGTTCCAAGAGGCTGTTAAGAAATGATAATAATATACTGAAGAAGAAAGCCCACCACCAGCCATCAACCCTAAACCCTCCATTGGGTACCAGGTAGGCAGCCAGCTGTATCATGGCTGTATTGATGATCAGGATAAAGATGCCGAGGGTCAGGATGGTGACCGGCAGGGTGAAGAGGACGAGCAAAGGTTTCACGGAAGCATTGAGCAACGCCAGTACCAGTGCCACGATCACGGCATAGCCAAAGCTCTCTACATGTACACCGCCGGTGAGTATATATTTGGCTAATACGAACACCGAGATCGAATTGATAAATAGCTTGAGGATGAAGTTTTTCATGTCAATATGTGTATGCAAATCTTATGCTAAAGACGGAAAATATCTGATGAAATTGGATGACTGTTATTCATTATGCGTCTCATGGAGCTTCTCCAGATCGTCCTTTTGCAGCCAGATCAGGATGCCGCCGGTAATACAGATGCCGCCCAACACCGCATTGGCGTAGATGATATTGATACCCTGATGAAACAGTGGCAATGCAAATAGTCCTGTGAGCATGAGGCGCATCGCTACATTGATCACAAAGAAAACACTATTGGTGCGGCCTATCACTGAGTTTGGGATGTGGGAGAAAAGGAATGTGACCCGCAGCACACGAGCAGCGGCATTGCTAAAGCCGATCACAAAATAGCAGAGGTAGTACCAGGCCAGCACACTATTATACACATGTACAAAGTACATCATACCTGCTATCAGGGACAATCCGGCCAGCCCGGATATGATGCGCCGCTGGCCAAAGAGCCTGGTAGTGACAAAGCCGGCGAGCAAAGCCCCCATGGAGAAGACCATATCTGACAGCGCGTAGACATCGCCACCGTGATGTAGGAAGTGGTCTACGTATATCGGATTGACCAGTGTGCTGTGCACAATGATGGTGAGGAATATGAATAGCGATGTATTGCCAAAAAGGAAAATGATCGGGTGCTTTTTGAGGTACGACATGCCGGTGCGGATGCGCGTGATGAGCGGATCGGTATCTACAGTGCGGTCGGCCATAGGCATGGACCTGATCTGCCAGATGATGATAAACGCCAATATATAGGTGACAGCGTCTATACTAAACACCTCATAGATGCTGAGTGGCCGGATGGTAAAAGGCACGATGACATCGGCGCCAAAGAAATTAAAGTGCCCAGGCACTCCATTCAGCAGCAGTGCGCCGAGGCCACCGGATATGGTCCAGGTGAGCTGTCCCTGCACCTCCAGCTGGGAGGTCACACGGCCATAGTCCTCCCGGGCTGTGATCTCCTGAGCAAATCCATATAGAGTAGGGAAGTGGATATTGTAAATAAAAACTGTAGTAGCAAATACCAGCGCCACCAGTGGCCACGGTGTAGCACCCTGTATGTATCCTGTGAGGCTGGCTATGCCTAGCATGAGCATACCTGCTACATTGATAGCCAGAAATATACGCCGGCGGTCATAGCGGTCTACCAGGGTGCCGGCATAGACGCCCCAGATGAGTGATATGCTGGTCACCGCAAAGTATATCTGGCTGAATAGCCCCTCGTCATGCGCTACAGATATAAAGTACCACGGGATAGCGAGCATGGATATACCCTGAGATATACCCGAGATCGAGTTGGCCAGCAGTAGCAGGTATATGGCACGCTTGTTTTTCACTGTGACAAATCTATAATATCCCTCTCCATGCCATAGCGGGCTGACAATAAATCCCAAAACCCGTCACCTCCATGCGCTGAGCGGAAACGATTTTATACTTTTGGCCGCTATGTCCCATGTCCGTAGTCTGATAGCTGCCCTGATCTTCGCTGCCGTCCTCACCGGCTGCAAAAATGATATGGAGGAGGCCAAGCTGGTCACAGCCCGTGCCAATACCCAGATAGAGCAAGGCAAGAATGTGACGATCCGCTACTCAGACCACGGCAAGACCAAGATCAAGGCGGAGGCGAAGACCCTGACGCGATTTAATACAGACAGGCCCTACATGGAGTTTTCTGATGGTATCAAGGTGTCATTCTACTCTGTAGATGGGCAGGTGTCTACCACTATGGTGGCAGACTATGCCTCTGCGGTAGAGAGCTCCAGCATCATGACTGCGCGCAAAAACGTGGAAGTGATCAATGCTAAAGGTGAAAAGCTCAATACCGAGGAGCTGATCTGGGACGAGCAGAAGAAGGTCCTCTACTCCAATGCATTTGTAAAGATCACCACTCAGGAGGAGATCATATATGGCAATGGGATGGAGGCCAATGAAGACTTCTCTGACTACGTGATCAAGAAGATCACAGGCAAGGTAAAGGTGAAAACCGAAAAGGAATAGCAATATCCGGATACCTGAGCCGTCCTAAACGGTGTTAAACTATCCTAGTGTGACCGACTTTACCTATTTTGCGCCGGTTTTCATCAGCAGACAGGTACTGGATTGATATATGGCCCTTTTTGGCAACAATAACAATGTGAATGATGGCGCAGAGATGGGTTTCTTTGACCACATCGATGCGCTGCGGCAGCATGTCTTTAGGGCCGCCATCGTGATAGTATTGGTGACCTGTGTGATGCTGTACAAAAGCTCATGGGTATTTGACCGCCTCATATTCGGTCCCGTCAAAAGCGACTTTCTGACCTACCGGGTACTCTGCCACCTGAGCAACTCGATCCGCCCCCTGCTTTGCAAGTTTTCACCCCTCCTCTGCCCCGACAAGGGCCTCTGCTTTGACGGATTGGATATCAAGTTTATGAATACTGAGCTTTTTGGCCAGTTTATGACGCAGATACAGATATCTATCGTACTCGGTGTGGTGTTTTCATTCCCGTATATCATCTGGGAGATCTGGCGCTTTATCCGCCCCGCACTATCAGAGACAGAGGCGCGCAAATCTGGCCGCATTGTGGTATTCAGCTCCATCTTTTTCTTTATCGGTGTAGCTTTTGCTTACTTCCTTATCGTGCCGTTTTCATTGAACTTTGCCTATGGCTACCAGATCAGCGGCCAGGTCAATAACATGTTCTCGCTGGATAATTATATCAGCTTCATCACCATGATGATGCTCGGCGCGGGTGCGATCTTTGAGCTTCCTATGATAATATTCTTCCTGGCCAAGTTTGGCATCATTACAGGCCAGTTTATGCGGCAGTACCGGCGCCATGCTGTGATCGTGATCCTGATCCTGGCGGCTGTCATCACGCCATCTCCGGATATGTTTACCATGACTATCGTGGCCATACCGATCTATTTCCTCTTTGAGCTCAGCATCATAGTGGCCACCCGTGTCAATCCGGGTCAGAAAGAGATCATCTGATGCCTTGTGGCACCCATCTATTTTCGTATTTTTCCGCTCTAAATCATATACTATGCTCATAGCTATCGGTGGCGACCACGCAGGATACGATCTCAAGTCCACACTTCGTGTCTACCTCCTGGAGAAAGGATATGAGGTAGATGATCTCGGCGCCTTCTCTGAGGAGTCTGTAGACTACCCTGATTTTGCACATCCGGTAGCGCGTGCTGTGGAGTCTGGCAAGGCGCACTTTGGCATACTGATCTGTGGCAGCGCCAATGGAGTAGCCATCACTGCCAATAAGCATGAAAAGATCCGCGCAGCCATAGCCTGGAAAAAGGAAATAGCAGAGCTGGCGCGCCAGCACAATGATGCTAATATACTCTGCCTGCCTGCCCGCTTTATCACCGTAGAGGAGGCTAAGGAGATGGTAGATGTGTTTCTCGAGACACCATTCGAAGGTGGGCGCCATCAGCGCAGGGTAGATAAGATAGCCTGCTGATATTATCTCAAGTCTCTTGTCTCAATACTCAAGTCTATTTATTATGAATTTTGAAAGAAAAGACCTCAGCAACCAGCAGCTGATAGATCTCTATAAAAGGATCCTGAAACCGCGCGTGATAGAAGAGCGCATGCTGAAGCTGCTCCGTCAGGGGCGGGTGAGCAAGTGGTTCTCTGGTATAGGCCAGGAGGCCATCTCAGTAGGCGTCACCGCCGCACTGCAGCCTGATGAATATATCTGCCCGCTGCACCGCAATCTGGGCGTTTTCACCACGCGCGACTGCGACCTGCAGCAGCTCTTCGAGCAGTTTCAGGGCAAGGAGAACGGCTTCTCGCAGGGTCGTGAGCGCAGTTTTCACTTTGGTACTAATGAGCACCATATAGTTGGTATGATCTCTCACCTGGGTCCACAGCTCTGCCTGGGAGATGGTATCGCACTGGCTAGTAAGCTGAAGAAAGAGAAGAAGATCACTGTAGCTTTCACCGGGGATGGTGGTACGAGCGAGGGTGACTTTCACGAGGCGTGCAATATCGCTGCCGTGTGGGACCTGCCGGTCATTATCCTCATAGAGAATAACGGCTACGGCCTATCCACGCCGACTAACGAGCAGTTTCGCTGCAAGCAGCTGGCAGATCGTGCCATAGGCTATGGCATCAAAGGCGTGACCATAGATGGCAATAATATACTGGAGGTCTATCATACGATAGCCAAACTAGCAGAAGAGATGCGTGAGGATCCGCACCCTGTGCTGCTGGAGTGTATGACCTTCCGTATGCGCGGCCATGAAGAGGCCAGTGGTGTGAAATACGTGCCTAAGGAGCTCTTTGAGATATGGGAGAAAAAAGATCCCGTGGCAAACTATGAGAACTGGCTGATAGAAAACGGCATCATGTCTCCGGACTATCCGCTCATGCTCCGCGAGGAGATGGATGCAGAGGTCCGCGCGGCCTTCGACGCGGCAGACAAACAGCCCGAGGTGCAGCCAGATACTGCAAAGGAAGAGAATGAGGTCTACAAAGCCTACAGCTACGATGAGGTAACTGCCACCGGCAGCAAAACCAACAAGCGTCTGGTAGATGCTGTCAGTGATGGCCTGCGCCAGAGTATGGAGAAACACGCTGACCTCGTGATCATGGGGCAGGATGTGGCAGAATATGGTGGTGTATTTAAGATCACAGAGGGTTTTGTGGAGCAATTTGGCAAGGATCGTGTGCGCAATACACCTATCTGTGAGAGCGGAGTGCTGAGCGCTGCTCTCGGCCTGAGCGTGAAAGGGGTGAAGAGTGTAGTGGAAATGCAGTTTGCAGACTTCGTCAGTACCGGTTTCAATCCTATCGTCAATAACCTGGCAAAGAGTTACTGGCGCTGGGGGCAGAATGCTGACGTGGTAGTGCGTATGCCTACAGGTGCGGGTGTAGGTGCCGGCCCATTTCACTCGCAGAGCAATGAGGCCTGGTTCACCCATGTGCCGGGATTGAAAGTGGTCTATCCATCTAATCCGGTAGATGCAAAGGGATTACTTTGCGAAGCGATCAATGATCCTAATCCGGTCATGTTCTTTGAGCACAAGTTCCTCTACCGCAATGCGGAGATAGAGTGCGAGGTGCCCGATGGCTATTACACTACGCCTATAGGCAAGGCTGTACTGGCGGCAGAGGGTGATGAACTAAGCATCATCACCTATGGCCTGGGGGTTCTCTGGGCCAGACAGGCGGTGAAAGAACTAGGCATCTCTGCAGACATAGTAGACCTGCGTACCCTGCTGCCATATGATAAGGATGCTATCGAGGCCACCGTGCGCAAGACTGGCAAGGCCATCGTACTGCACGAGGATACGCTCGTAGGCGGCCTAGGAGGCGAGATCGCTGCCTATATCTCGGAGCATCTCTTTACCAGCCTGGACGCACCGGTCATGCGGGTGGCGTCACTGGATACGCCAGTGCCCTTTGCCCTGTCTCTGGAGCGTAATTTCCTGCCAAAAGAGCGCTTTAAGGCCAGACTGGCTGAGCTGGCAGCCTATTAATAGCAGCTTTGCACATGCTGCTGACCTTGTTTTTCAGGCATTTGCGGCTAAAGTTCTGTCTGGAATGTGGATATTTTCATATTTTGGCCGAAATCCTTTATTTTGCGCTCCCTTTAAATAAAATCATAATAGACTCATAAGTATGGCTGTAATCGGTGAGATAAGAAAACGTCCCGGCATTCTCGTAGGCATTATTGCATTGAGTATTGTACTCTTCCTGCTCGGTGTAGCGGTCAATGACCAGTTTAGCGTACTCCGCCCGGGTAGGGGTACTGATGCAGGATCTGTAGACGGCCAAGCCATAGCCTACAATGACTATAGCAATGAGGTGTCTGAGAATATAAAGAATGTAGAGGCGCAAAACCACATCAATCTGAACGATGTACAGCGCAACTATATGAACCAGCAGACATGGAACGAGATGGTGAACGACATCGTAATGGAGCGTGTGTCTGACAAGACCGGCGTGGTGGTGTCTGATGACGAGATGGTATCTCTCACCATGACAGAGAACCTGCACCCGGTGATCCGCCAGCAGCTGTTTGGCAATAATCCGGTAGATGTAGCTGGCCTCAATGGCTGGATCAAAAACCTGAATGTAGATGAGAAAGGCCAGGAGCCGGGCGCGAAGAGGAAGTTTTGGAACAACCTCGTAAAGCAGGTGAAAAAATCACAGCTCCAGTCTAAGTACAATACGCTGCTGATGAAGAGCATCGGCAATGTGCCAAAGTGGATGGCTGAGGAATACTATGAGGAGACCAACAAGACGGCTGATTTCCGCTACGTGATGCTGCCATACGCAGAGGTGAATGATAATGAGATCAAGTACGCAGACAGCGATCTGAAGGAGTACCTGAGCAAGAATCCCTCTAAGTTTAAAACAACAGAGGAGTCTCGCACGATCCAGTATGTTGCATTTGATGTGATCCCATCTGCTGTAGACTCAGCAGCTGCTCTCAAGGCGCTGACTGACAAGCTGGAAGACTTTACCAAGGGTGCTACCAAGTCTGATGACTCCCTCTTTGTAAAACTCTACTCTGAGACACCGCTGTACGACCTCTACAGCATCAAGGGCCAGCCTAACCCTCAGGCTCCTCCTGTAGCTGACTCTCTGTTTGACCTGCCTGTCAAGACTGTGATAGGTCCATATGTAGAGAATGGTATGTACAAGTTTGCAAAGATCACCAGCAAGAAGGCTATGTCTGACTCCGTGAAGGTAAAGGAGATCGTATTCTCTTTTGCAAATGTGCAGTCTGAGGCTGACCAGAAGGCTAAGCTGGCAGTGATAGACAGCGTATACACGGCTATCGACTCTCTCCACGCTGACTTTGGCGCGATGGCAGCCACTTATAGCGATGATCCTGCGTCTAAGGCTAACGGTGGCCTGGTAGGCTGGGTGAAGTTTACCGATCCTACTAAGGACGAATTCTACAAGAGTATCGTATTTCACAACGGAGTAGCAGGCAAAGCATATAAATACCTCGATGCGCAAAACAACGTAATAAAGATAGTAGAAATAGCAGAAGAGAAGCCTAGCAAGACTGGTGTGAAGGTGGCCTACTTTACCCGTCAGCTCGTCCCTACACAGGAGACCGAGACCAATATCTATAGCGATGCCACTCAGTTTGTACAGGCTAATAACACGGAGGCGAAGTGGAAGAAATATGCTGCAGAGCATCCTGCTGCTATCAAGACGGCTCCGAACATCACTAAGGAAAGCTATGATGTGAATCAGCTCAGCGCCCGCTCTCTGGTGAAGTGGGTATTTGATGCCAAGAGGGGCGAAGTATCTCCTATCAAGAGTGTAGACGACGGCTCGGGTGTAAATGGCCGCAAGTATGTGGTAGCATACCTCGAGTCTGTAAATGGTGAAGGTACGCCTGACCTGGAGTCTGTGAAGGAGCAAGTGAAACTGGCCTTCCTGAAAGAGAAGAAATACGAACTCCTGGCAAAGAAAGTATCTGATGCCAAGGCAGCAAATATAGACGACCTTGCCACTAAGCTGGGCAAGCAGGCACAGGATGCGCCAAACAGCATCTTTGCCAATCCAAACCTGCCTACAGGTATAGAGCCTGCAGTAGTAGCTGCCGGTGTATACATTGCACAGGGCAAGCTGTCAGGCCCGGTACGCGGCAATCAGGGTGTGTATGCTGTACAGAAAGTAAGCGGTGTAGACCCGCCTGCTGCTACAGATCTGACCCGCGCGGTGATGATGGCGCAGCAGATGGCTATGTCTAAGGGCCGCGCCGCACAGGATGCACTGCGCAAACTGGCCAAGGTGCAGGACTATCGTCTCAATTTTGAAGGCAATAACTAATACTTAAGCAAAAATAGATGCAAAGCCTCCCATCATCGGGAGGCTTTGTTTTTTATAGCGGCGGTGCTTATAGCGACAATATTAATAGTCCATATCAGATGTCTCTGACAAAATGGCGTTTATTACCCATTGGCAGGTATTTTGATATGTTTGCGCCGGAATATTATGCCTGATATGGAAGAAAATAAAGACCACAATGCTGAGCTGCCACAGGATGGCACTAATGATGAAACACTATCTCACGAGGATACCCAAAAGGTGCTGGATGATATCAATGCAGCGACCGTAGATCCACGTGAAGAAGAGCTGGTATCCCTCAGGAAGCAGCTGGATGAGTATAAGGACAAGCACCTGAGGCTCTATGCTGACTTTGATAATTTCAAAAAGCGTAATGCCAAGGAAAGGCTGGAGCTGATCTCTACCGCCAGCAAGGATGTGATCAAAGAAATGCTGCCTGTGGTAGATGACTTTGAGCGGGCGCTGAAGGCGGCCGAGACTGCTACAGATGTAGCAGCAGTGAAAGAGGGTATGCACCTGATCTATCAGAAGCTCGTGCGCAACCTGGAGGGCAAAGGCCTCAAGGCGATCGAATCAAAAGGCAATGACTTTAATGTAGAGCTGCACGAGGCTATCACTGAGATACCGGCACCTACTCCGGATATGGCAGGCAAGGTGATAGACGAAGTAGAAAAAGGATACTACCTCAATGACAGGATCATCCGCTTTGCAAAGGTGGTGGTAGGCAAATAAATTATTAATCATTCATCCCTGAGAGGGAGTATATGGCAGGCAAAAGAGATTACTACGAGATATTGGGTGTAGCCAAGGGCGCATCGGCAGAGGAGATCAAGAAGGCATACCGCAAGGTAGCGCTGAAATATCACCCTGACCGCAATCAGGGAGACAAGGCAGCAGAAGAGAAATTTAAGGAAGCTGCCGAAGCCTATGAGGTGCTGAGCGATGATCAGAAGAAGGCACGCTATGATCAGTATGGCCATGCGGCAGAGAATATGGGCCAAGGTGGAGGATTCCACGGAGGCGGCATGAATGTGGAAGACATCTTCCGCAATTTTGGCGACATCTTCGGCAATGCGCGTGGCGGTGGCGGAGGGTTCGATCCTTTTGAGAGCTTCTTTGGCGGAGGTGGTGGCGGTCAGCGCCAGCGCGGCCGCAAGGGTAGCAATCTGCGTATCCGCGTACGCATGACGCTCAGCGAGGTGGCCAATGGCGCTAAAAAGACCATCAAGGTCAAGAAGCACGTAGCCTGCCATACCTGCAATGGTTCCGGTGCCAAGGATGCTAGCTCTGTATCTAAGTGTACCATGTGCGGTGGCAATGGAGTAGTACGTCGTACTACCAATACCATCCTCGGGCAGATGCAGACTACCACTACTTGCCCTCAGTGTAATGGCTCCGGTGAAATGATCACAAAAAAATGCCCTACCTGCAATGGTCTGGGTACAGAATATGGCGAGGAAACACTGACTATCGATATACCGGCAGGTGTGCAGGATGGCATGCAGCTCTCTATGAGCGGCAAGGGTAATGCAGGAGAGCAGGGCGGCCCGGCAGGCGACCTGATCATAGCCATAGAGGTAGAGCAGCATGCAGACCTCGAGATAGATGGCCAGAATGTGATCTACAATCTGCATCTGAATTTTGCTGATGCTGCACTCGGCTGTAGCGTAGAGGTACCTACTGTAGATGGCAAGGCCAAGATCAAGGTGCCGGCGGGCACACAGGCGGGCAAAGTCCTGCGCCTCAATGGCAAGGGTGTGCCATCTGTGAATAGCTACGGCAAAGGCGACCAGCTGATCATCGTAAATATTTACACGCCACACAAGCTCAGTGCCGAGGAAGAGAAGCTGATGGAGAAACTCCGCCAGTCACCAAACTTCAAACCACAGCCGCAAAAGGGTGAGAAGGGTTTCTTTGACCGGATGAAGGATGTCTTCCGCGAGTCATAAAGCGCCGCTGGTTTTTACCAACACATTCCCCTTTTTTCTATTATTTAACTTCACCTGTATTATATTAGCTATCAGCTAGTAATGCAGATATTATGCAGCAGGTGAAAATATTGATCGTAGAGGACGAGTCGCTCGTGGCTATGGATATGAGCGATATGCTCACCCGTATAGGCTATGATGTGCTGCCAGCTGCCTACTCGTATGGCGAAGCAGTCAAAGCACTGGACGAGCATCAGCCTGATCTGGTGCTCACAGATATACAGCTAGGCTCAGGCCGCACGGGTATCGACCTGGCCCGCCTGATCCGTGACCACTACCGCAAACCTTTTGTGTTTATCACCTCGCACTCTGACCGGGCTACAGTATCTGAAGCGGCAGCACTCCGGCCCAATGGCTACCTGGTCAAGCCCTTCGGACAAGAAGATCTCTATACGTGTATAGAAGTGGCCCTGGCCAATTTCACCCAGCCGCAGCCAGAGGCAAAGGCTCCTCAATGGCAGATAGGTGAGAGCGTATTTGTAAAAACGGATACACGCTATATCAAACTGAATATATCTGACATCCAATACCTCGAGAGCGATGGCAACTATATCCATATCGTGACAGACAAGGCAAAGCACATTGTCCGCTCTAGTTTCCGTGATTTCATGCCAAACCTGCCTGCTGATTTTTTTATGCAGATACACAAAAGCTATGTGATACATGTGCAGAAAGTGGAGTCGCTAAGCCATACTGAAGTAATGATAGGCAAGGCCAACATCCCGCTGAGCCGCAACTACAAGGAGGAGCTATTTGACAGGATCAGGCGTATACAGTGATATGCCAGCTACCTGTCGTCACCATAGTGCTGCACTTCACCCCATAAAATTGAAATCAGGGCCAAACCTTTGCAGATTGTACCTTGGGATATTATGACGATCCGATCTGCCATATGCCTTGGGTTTCTGCTGCTGTGTCTGGCTACTGCGTATAGCCAGTCTCCAGATGCCGTGCGCCTGAGAGCTGAGCTGGCCGATGCCCGTACTGATACCGGTCGCGCGCGACTCTGCGGTGCACTGGCATGGGAGATGAAGTTCATACAGAATGACTCTGCCTGGATACTCGCAGAGATCGAGGTACAGCTGGCACATGACAATCTGCTGCTGCTGGCAGATGGCTACCGTACCATGGGCTTGGTGCGTGTGATAGAGAATAAGCCTGCCGAAGGCATGGACCTTTACAAAAAAGCCATAGAATATGCGCGCAAGGCCAGGAGCGGCTTCTATGAGGCCTCATGCCTTAGCCTGACTGCGGGCATGTATCAGGATATGGGAGACTATGACCGCTCGCTGCAGTACTATATAGATGGCCTGCGTGTAGCGGAGCAGAGCCACAACGACCGGATGATCGCGACCATCTCCAATAATATCGCCTCTGTATATGATGCGCTCGGGCGCGACCCGATGGTCACCATTGGATATTACAAAAGGGCGGCGGCCGGTGCGAGATCTATGAAGAACTGGGACTTTGCGGAGCTGATCGCAGCCAATATAGCCAGCGAATACCACCGGGCAGGGCGGGATGACTCTGCGGAGATCATGCTGAGAGAAGTGCAAGATATGGCCCGCATGAACGGGCAAAACAACTACGAGCACGCCTCATCACTCACCAGCATAGGCGATATCTATCTGGAGATGCACAAAACCACAGACGCGGAGAAATGCCTCCTGCAAGCTGTAGCGATCATGGATAGCCTCAAGCGCCCGATGAATGTAATGAATGGCCTCGCTACCCTCAGCAAACTATATGTGCAGACAGGGCGCACAGCCGATGCAGAAAAATATGCCTCCCGCCTGCTCAGTGATGCTACAGAGTACCATGCGAAACTATACATCAAGGAAGCAAACAAAGTCTTGAGCGATATAGCCCACCTGCGCAGACAGGACGCACAGGCACTGAAATATTACGAGGAGTACAACAGGTGGGATGATAGCGTGCTCAATGATGCACAGCGCCAGACAGCAGCCAATCTAGAGCTGCGCGCAGAGATGGCCCAGCGTGACCTGGAGGTGCAGTATCAGGTGAAAGAGAAAGGACAGGAAAACAGCAATCTTCGGCAGATCATAATCGGAGCAGCAGTAGTATTGGTACTGCTCAGTCTGATGGTGCTGATAGTGATCCGAAGCTACCGCACCAGCCAGCGTGCAAATCAGCTGCTGGCTATGCAGAAAAAACAGATAGAAAAGCAGGCTGCAGAAAAAGACACTCTGATGCTGGAGATACACCATCGCGTCAAAAACAATTTACAAATAGTCTCCAGCCTGCTCAGCCTCCAGGCCAGCTCTATGACTGATGAAAAAGCCAAAGATGCGCTCCGCGAGAGTCACAACAGGGTGCGGAGCATAGCCCTTATACACCAGAAACTCTATGCGCAGGATGCGATCTCGGCTATACAGATCGAGGACTACATATCCCAGCTATGCACTGATCTGAAAGCCCTGTTTGGAGCGCAGGCCATACATGTCTCAGTAGCGGTAGACCCACGCACTCTGACCCTGGATATGGAGCGCTCTATACCACTGGGCGTGATATTAAATGAGCTCATCACAAACTCTGTGAAATATGCAGGCGTCAATAAAGCCGGCGGGGCCATTAGCATAGATATCAAATGGGATAGCACAGGCTCTTTCACGCTGCGGTATGCTGACAATGGTGTGGGTATGCCTGCTGACTTTGACCTCAGTTCTACGAGGACGCTGGGTATGCGTATAGTAAGTGAGCTGGCGCGACAGCTGCGCGGCACGCTGACCTATAGCAATGAGGGAGGCGCTGTTTTTGTATTGGTGTTCCCATTGTCATAGAGATAGTCTTCTTGCATCTCATCACCTTTCTGATGCATTTGATACCATAAATTACTTGTAGCGGTGTGTAGACGATAGTTTTGAACTATCAACCAAAACCGATTACATGAAAAAATTATTATCCACCCTTACCACAGTGATATTAAGCTGATGGCTATGGCCAACACATACACTGTAACGTCTGACGGGCAGGGCCCCGGATCGCTCTATGCGGCAATCCTGGATGCCAATGCTCATCCCACTACACCGAGCCATCCGCACATCATCAATGTGTGCACGCCTATCGGCGGATCTTACTATATCGATCCCGTCCCTACTACCTCTATGGAGATCAATGGACCAAAAGATCTCTCGGCCCGGATGGCCCGCACCTGGTTTCAGAGTTCACCAGCCGGTACCCATGTCACGCTCAGAAACTTTTCCTTCACAAACACTAGTCTCATAAGCTTCGGCTCAGCAGTCTTTGTTGGCTCTGGCGGTATCACCGTCTCTCTGGACCACTGCCTGTTCAAAGGCAATCTGGCCAATGACGAAGGTGCCGTTTTCAATAACGGCGATACGGTCATGATCAGCAATTGCACCTTTGACAGAAATGCCACACTCAATGCAGGCGGCTACCTCAGTGGCGGAGCTGCAGTGTGCAATAACATGGGCTACATGGAGATCACAAACTGTACTTTCAGTCACAATTCCAGCGCCAGTACACAGTTTGGAGGTGGTGCTATATCTAACCCTCAGGGGGGCAAGCTGCTGGTGACAAACAGCACTTTCTATGGCAATCATAGTGCTGCACGTGGCGGCGCCATCATGCGCGGCGGCTGGCAATTTGGCACCGTATCTCTCAGCAACAATATTTTCGTGGGCAATACAGCAGACAGCGCTGGCAATGAGCTGTATGGCGACTATATTTCTGCAAATGGCCATAATATTATAGGCGACACTGTGAGTGGACATCTATCAGGTGTACTGACAGGCAATATTTACGGCAGCACTGCTACATCTGTGCTAGACACCATACTAAGGGGTAATGGCAGGTATGAGGGCACTCTGGCCCTGATCTCCGGCAGTCCTGCTATAAATGCAGGAGATAATGCCGTAGCCCCATCTACAGACGCACGGGTTTTCTCCCGTGTAGGGACCGCAGATATCGGGGCATATGAATATAATGCCAGTGATATTTGCGCGAGCTTTTCTACCAATATCAATCCAGGGCTGCAGGGCTGCGGACCAGTGCTAAATCACTGGAGCACCGTTACTACAGGCGGCGCACCACTGGAAGATATATTTTGGTATGATGGTACCAACTATACCTGCGGTGACACGCTGGTATACCGGGGCTCGGGCACTTTCACCGTCACCGTTACTGATACCAATGGCTGTGTGGCAAAAGACACTCTGTCGATCCAATACTCTTCTGTACCGGTCATCTCTTATAGCTATGCTATCTGCCAGTATGATAGTGTGACCTTCAGAGGTGTGACATATCACGGATCCGGTACCTACACAATACCGTATGGCTGCGATAGTTTTGTAAATGTGATCATCAGCTACTCTACTATACCTCGGGTATACAATACATACAACGTCTGCAACCTGCCGTCTATCACGATCCATGGGCATACATATACTACCAGCGGTTCTTTTATAGATTCCTTTGGCTGTGACAGTATCGTGACCTCAGATGTCACGTTTATCAATGGTAATTTCAGCTACATGGACACCGTCACCCATGGTGTCACTTGTCAGGGGAGGGCTGATGGAGAGCTGCAGATATCAGCAGACAGCTCCAGCATCTTTACTGTTTCATTTGGATCTACTACCTACAGTGGCGGCTATATCTGGGCTACCTCAGTAGAGGCTTTTAGCACGGAGTATAGCACAGGGGGCTGGTCCGCTGCACAGCTCATAGGAGCGCCAAATACCTATCCTTCCTATGGCGATATAGGCACCTCGTGGACACCGTCCAGCTACCACAGTCATCGCGACTCCGTAGTACTGGGATACAACCCCCCCGTACAAGCCAGTGAAATAGTGATCTATGAGACTTATACTACCGGTATGGTAGACACCGTATCCGTACGCGAGACTGGCAGTCAAATCTGGCATACAGTATATGCCGTGCAGGCAGTGCAGAGTAGTGTCAGCGCCGCTACTATACTTCATATCCCATTGTCGGGTGCTTATGTCATAGACCAGGTGAAAGTAGGAGTGGCGACAAATATCGCGAACAACTGGGTCGAGCTGGATGCAGTAGGCCTGCTGGGCCCACTGACCATCAGCACGCTGCCGGCTGGAGTTACTCATTTCACCGTGACAGACTCACATGGCTGTACCTATGCAGACAGTGTGACCATACCTGACGGACAGCCATCTCCTGCTATATCCGTAGCACCTCACCAGGTCACACTGTGTCCGGGAGCCAGTACAGTACTCACTGCTACTACTGCTGTATCGGTAGTGTGGAGCACAGCGGACTCTACTAGTGCTATTACCGTGAGTCCAGCGCAGAGCGATGTCTTCATCGCTACTGCCACCAGCGCCAATGGCTGTACAGCTACAGATACTGCACATGTCACAGTCCTGACAGTACAGTATCCTAGCAGTTCCTTTGACATCTGCCCTGGTCAGCATATCACTGTGGGTGCGCACACCTATACACAGGCCGGCTCCTATACAGATACGCTGAGCTGCGATACCATCATGACCACTACGCTCAATGTATATACTGCGGCAGTACCGGTCGCCACAATTTCACATCCTGTTTCTTGTGTCGGTCTCGCAGATGGGTCGGTACTATTCGGCGCAGACTCTACAGGTAGCTACTCTGTGGTCTTCCAAGGCCAAACCTACCAGGCCGGCCCGCAGTGGGCAGATACCGTCCTCTACAAGTCACGCGAATATCGCACTAGCCCTGGCGGCTGGTCATCCTATCAGCTACTCGGCGCGCCTAACACGTATCCTCGCTACGGTGATATCTCTACCGCATGGACGGCGCCCTCATACGGGGATCAGCGGGATACTCTGATAGTAGGATACGGCACACCTGTGCCAGCCACAGCAGTAGAGATCTATCAGACCTATAGCCCGGGATATATAGATAGCGTATTTGTACGTGAGTCCCCTTCGCACATATGGCACCGTGTGTATGCACATCATGCGCATGCAGATACCGCTATAGCCACGATCCTCACAGTATCCCTACCTGGTACATACAGTATAGATGCAGTGAGGATGGATATAGCTACAGACTCTGCAGACGACTATGTAGAGATAGACGCTGTAGGACTCCTGATGCCTGCAGAGGCGTCCGGCCTGGCCGCAGGAGCCTATCCATATATCTCTACAGATGCCAATGGTTGCCACGTGAGCGATACGATCAGGCTGGCAAATGGCCATCCGCTGCCAAGTGTTTCCTTTGCCCTGCCTCAGAGTACATTCTGTATAGGCAACTATCCTGCAGTGACGCTGCAGGGCGGTGTGCCGGCTGGCGGAGCCTTCAGCGGTAGCGTAGTGGTCAATGATACAATAGGCCTGGTCAGCGCTACGGCGGGCAACTATATGATCACCTATAGCTACACAGACAATAATGGCTGCTCAAACAGCGCCACAGATACGATCACACTCAAGGTGTGCACAGGCATAGACGAAGTTCCAGCTGGCGCGATCCTGCTAGACCTGTTCCCTAATCCCAATAATGGCATCTTTACTATCCTGAGCGATGTCAGCGGGGACTTCGTTTTGACAGATGGTATCGGTGCGCAGATAGCTGAGATGAAGCTCAGCGCCAATACACCTTACGCCTTTGCCGGCAGGAACCTTGCAGCAGGCGTATACTACCTGATGGCCAGAGACAGATCAGACCTGAAGCGCAAAGTGGTGGTGACAAAATAGCAAGAGACCTGTGATCCTATACGGCGTTTTTTCACAGTAATGGTTTTGTTCATGACAGGACAGGGGCCCCGGCTCCTGTCCTTTATCCGGACTGATACAAACCTTAAAACCACGATACTCTTTTCTTACCGGAAGAGCAGGGGATGCAGGAAACTGCATCCCCTATTTTTTTATACCCGGCGAAAGTCTGAAGGGCGGGACTGAGTGAGTGCAAAGAAGGCATTGCTAAATGAACCGATACTATCGTAGCCTACTCTGATCCCGATCTCCCCTACAGGGATGTCAGTCTTTAGCAGCATTTCTATTGCCTTTACCATTCGGAGCGTTTTCAGGTATTGCAAAAAGGAGATGTGCAGTGTAGACTGGAAAAGTCGTGACAGAGAGCGGGAGCTCATGTTAAACTGACTGCTCACCTCCTCTAGTGTAAGTGGCAATGAAATTTTGCTCTCCATATAGCGCAGGATACGTTTCATAGATTCGTCTTCGGTGATGGGCAGTATGATGGGCAGCGTTTTATGGCCCAGCTCAGGCAGGATATTTTTCAGCGCGATCAGGAATTCGAAGTTTTCATCACCAGGCTTTACATGGCCGCCATCCCATCGCTCTGTGTAGCTTATCATCTCTATCAGTAGCCTGCTGGCCGGGTATATCCCTAGTTTGCTATAAAACTCGTGGCTGTCGTCATCTCGCGTGTAGAAGTAGATGTTTCGCACTACTGTAGCAGAGTTGCTCACCCGGAGCAGGTGCGGCATACCCTTAGGTATCCAGAAGTAATGGTGCGCGGGGACAATGTATGTTTTGAAATGAATGGTGATATAGGCTATCCCGCCCTCTATGTACGTCAGCTGGCCTTTGGTGTGTTTGTGCAGGGGAATGAGCCTTTCAAACTTTTCATGCATGACAAAGGCCGCTTTGGGTTGTTTGTCTATTTCCGGTAGTGATGCTATCAGTCCCATGGATATGTATTGTACTACAAAGGAAATACACTTTGGCCGGATCGGATAAATAATTGACTATTTAGGTAAAACGGGCATAGGCTTTAGCTACCTACCTTTGTAGTGACAAAACAACAAATGAACTACATAAGAAAACCCTTGCTGCTGCTGATATGCGCAGGGTCTCTTTCTCTCACATACGCCCTGCCGGCGCAGACAGCAGATACACTGACGATGACCCTGCCCGATGTATGGCAGCGGGTAGCCGCCCATAGCCGGGCTATAGAGATCAGACGGAAGGCTGCCGATGCGGCTCACGAGGAGATCATGGATGCGCAAATGGAGCGCCTTCCTGATATCAATATAGGCGGCAGCTTAATGGGCGCTACCAATATGCCGATCTATGACAATGGCTCCTCAGCACCATCACAGCATGAGGTGATACACGTGCTATACAATGCGGGTACAGACTTTTACCTCAATCTGTACAATGGCAGCAAGACCAATCTCAGAGTGAAGGAAAATAAAACCCTATATCAGATCGCTCTTTTGCAGCAGGATCAGACTACATCAGATATACGCTACCGGTCTGCCAGCCTCTATCTGGAGCTGCAGAAGTCTATCGTCTTTCGCGCACTGGTAGAGCAGGATATAGCAGACCAGGAGCAGCAACTCAGAGAGATACGATCACTCAACCGAAATGGCGTGGTGCTCAAAAGCGATGTACTACGTGTGGAGCTGGATCTATCACGCCGCAGGATGACGCTCGTGCAGATATGCAATGATATAGCCATAGCCTCTCAGAAATTGAACATCCTGATGGGCCAGCCTGATGAAAGCATCCTCGTGCCATCATCTCCCTCAGATGTCCTGGCAAAAGATCCCGGCAGCTATGAGGAGTGCCTGGCAGAGGCTATGGATCACTCCTACGGACTGCACCTGTCTGAGCAGCAAACTGCGCTGAGCAGGCTACACCTGCAGCGTATCAAGGCAAATGTAAGGCCCAGCATAGGGCTGATGGGCGACTTTCACTATGGCAATCCGCAGATCATGCTTTACCCCTACAATGCAGCGTGGTACTCTATAGGTATTGGCGGGCTCAAGGCGTCCTTTCCTATCTCCTCGATATATCACAATATCTACAAAACACGTAGCGCACGTATCGAGCTGGAGAAAGAAGAGGAAGCGCATAGAGATGAAGAGGACCGCGTGAGGCAGCAGGTACGTGAGGCCTACCTCCGCTACAGAGAGTCTCTGGTACAGATAGATGTGGCCAGCACGAGCGTAGACCGTGCCGTAGAGAATGCACGCATCATACGCAGCGCATACTTCCATCAGGCTGCACTCATCACAGACCTCCTAGATGCCGATATCCAGGTATTGCAGACACGATTTGACCTGGCTGCGGCGCGCATCACAGCCCAGGACAGGTACTACTTATTACAAAACATCATAGGCGATCTATAATCAATGAAAAAGCAATATACAGCCACAGACAGGCTCATCACACGTATCACCGGATGGCTGGCAGGGATCATGGTACTGATCCTGCTGGTGTGGGGCACCAGGACCCTTTGGCGCTACCACCGCTATGAGCAGACAGATGACGCACAGGTAGAGGAGTATGTCAATCCTGTCATATCCCGCGCAGGTGGCTTTATCACAGAGGTCAGGTTTGAAGAAAACCAGCCGGTGCACCGCGGAGATACGCTGCTGGTCATAGATAGCCGCGAGTATATCATACAGCAGGAGCAGACAGAGGCTGCTATCAATAAAGCTGTAGCGCAGTTGCAAGTGCTGGAGAGCAATGTACACACACTGCAGAAGTCAGCACAGGTAGCGCAGTCGCAGACCACTGCCGGCCAGGCCAAAGTATGGAAACAACAGCTGGAATATGATCGGTACCAGAAGCTGTATAAAGACGAAGCGGCTACGTCACAACAGGTGGAGAACGTGCAAGCCACACTGGATGTATATAAGAGCGAATACCGCTCCGCGCAGGAAAGCTATGACGCTGCCAGGTCCAAAACGCAAGACATACTGGCAGAGCAATCAGTAGCGCGGGCAGAGATCACGCGGCTGAAGGCGCTGCTGGACAGGCACAAGCTAGACGTGAGCTATACAGCGGTCATAGCTCCCTATGATGGCCGTATGGGCCGGAGGTCAGTAGAGCCCGGCCAGATGGTCAATGCGGGCGAGGTACTGGCATATATAGTAGATGGCGAGACAGATAAATGGGTAGTAGCTAACTATAAGGAAACGCAGGTAGCCCATATGCATATAGGAGACTCTGTGAGGGTAGTGGCAGATGCATATCCTGATCATTTTTTCAGAGGTACGATCATCTCTATGTCGCCGGCCACAGGGTCCAGCTTCTCCCTGCTACCTCCAGATAATGCTACCGGCAACTATGTCAAAATAGTACAACGGATACCCGTGCGCATCAGGATAGATGGCACCAGGTCAGAGACAGAAGTACTCAAGGCTGGTATGAATGCAAACGTATATACCCGCAAGGGACAAAAGCATGAATGAAGATCGCATATTTCGTAGCTGGGCACCGGGGTGGCTGATATTCGTCACGCTCTTTAGCATCATCATGCCTAGTATGGTGGTCTTCTTCCTGCCTATGGCCAATGTGAGTGTAGCGGCAGGATACTATGGCTGCGAGCCGGCAGATGTACAGTTTGCTGTGATTCTTTTCTATGCAGGCTATGCAGGGTTTTACAGCCTGGAGCGGAGGTTTTTCAGCTATCTGGCTGCCAAAGAATACTTTGCCATTTTCACTTTTCTCCAGATGGCTACTACTGTGGCCTGCTATTTTATCTCCGATCTTTATCTGCTGTATCCTGTCCGATTTGTACAGGGTATGTTGTTTGCCAGTACGGTCAATCTGTCCTTGACGCTGCTTTTCACTCGCTTTCATAGCGAGCGGGCACGGGAGGTAGGTTTCTCTGTCATGTTTGGCCTGCTGCTCATAGCCATGCCACTCAATAATCTGATCACAGCTGATCTGATAGATGCCTGCGACTTCAATATGCTGTACCTTGATGCCTCCTTTCTCTATGTACCGGGTTTTGTACTTCTGCTCGTTACTATGCACACGGTACGCCTGCAGGGCCGCTTTCCGCTCTCTTATCTTGACTGGCAGAGCTTTGTGCTATACAGTGCTATACTGGTAGTGATAGGCTATATGATGGTATATGGCCAGGAGCATTACTGGTTTCAGGATGCAGTGTTTCTTGCTTTACTGGTGGCGGTGATCGCGCTAATTGCGATTTATCTATGGCGCCAGCGGCACATCAAGAGGCCATATACTGACCTCCGCGTATTATCATTTAGAAACTTTGCAATAGGCATGGCGATACTTTATGTGATGTATATCTGCCGGTTTGCCTCCGGCCTTACCAATTCATTTTTTACAGGTGTGCTCAGACTTGACCCGCGGCACTTGTCATATATCAATGTGGCAAACATGGCCGGGCTGATCACCGGGGTCGCCATAGCCTGCATCCTGATCCTGCGCAGGTGGAATATCAGGTTCATCTGGATGGCAGGGTTTACATTGCTTCTATTCTATCATGTCAGGATGTTTTTTCTTTTTGATACACAGGGCGACGAAGACCACTATTACATCCCGCTCATAGCACAGGGGCTGGGAGTAGGCGTGATCATGGTGCCGGCTATAGTGTATGCTATCTCATCTGTGCCTGCCTGGATGGGAGCGTCTGCCTCGGCTATAGGTTTGACCGTCCGGTATCTGGGCTTCTGCTCCAGTATCGCGCTGATGAATTTTTATGAGTTGTACTCTCGGGGGCGGCACTATAGCGCTATGCAGGATATACTGACCCGTACTAATCCACTGGTGCGCCAGACACTGGCGAAGCAGACGCAGCACCTGATAGCCCTGGGCGTAAACCCGCAAAAGGCATCAAGGCTGGCGCAAAAGCTGCTGGCCAATACAGTCCATATACAAAGCCAGATGCGATATGCTATGGACTACTATGAGGTGATGGCCTGGATATTGGCCGCCACTATATTGGTCATAGCCCTGGTGCCATACCTCAATCGTACTGTGATAGACCTGCGCTCCAGAGATGTAGCTCCTGTGTGATGTATATACCTTACTTCGCTGCGATCTGATTGAGTGCCCTGATCAGTTTTTCATCGCGACCTAGTCCCATTTTCTTTTTGATGCGGTATCGGTGCTGCTCATAGCTTTTTTCACTTTGGCCATAGAGTTTAGAGAGCTCTTTATTGGTCATGCCGGTTTTGAGCAGCGTGCACATACGGATCTCAAGCATGCTCAGCTCCGGATAGCGATCAGATAGTATGCTCACGAGGTCGCCGCTGGCTTCACTTATTTTTTGCTGTAGGGTCGATTTGTCCTGCTCGGTGATGATCACACTGTCTATCTTGCGGGAGATGGCCCGGATCAGGTCGTTTGTTTCCTTGCCCTTTTTCTTGAGTGATGTCACGTAGCCCTTGAGCTCGTCCAGTACAGTCACCTTTTCCTGCAGGTTCAGGGCGGTCATTTGCATCTCTTTGTTCATGGCTTCCATTTTTTGATGTAGGAGTTGTTCGTTCAGCTCTTTTTGCTGTAGTTCGTATTTATTGATTAGGGCATCCATTTTTTCTTTGCCTTGTGCCTGATTGTATTTGTGGTTCAGATCAGTCACTTTGCTTAGTGTCCACATGGCCTTGCGGTAGTGGGCGGGAGATTGCGTCTTCTCAGCACGGTTGCGGTAGTTTTGATAGGCCTCCTCCCAGATGTCTATGACATGATTGCTATAGCTGATACTGCTGAAATACCTGAGGGCGCTGGCCAGCAGTGTGATAGCAGCGTCATACCGGTGCAGTACCCTCATGAGCCGAGCCTCCGACAGGTCGAGGTAGTGCACGATGTAGGGCCGCTTTTGTGTGGGTAGAAGTGACTTGGCCAGATCGAGGTACTTCTGCTGCTTCAGCACGAGCTTTTTCTGCTCAGGCGGTCTGGCCTTGCTACATTGCTCATTGAGCATTTTGAAGGTCTGGATATATACATACATCAACAGGCGGTCGTAAAATGAGTTGCCTCCAAACTTATCGGCCAGCAGGTAGTAGCTTTTGAGTGCCACCTCATTTTGCCCGGCTATGGCTGCCACATTCCCTTTGAAGTAGTGACACACAAATGAGTAATAAGGTGACGTGCCCGGCATATCTACCAGCGCTATTGCTTCATCTATTGCTTTTTGTGCGGCTATCGTATCACCTATCTGGCTCAGCGCTTCTGCTTTATGCTGTAGCATATTGGCCAGGCTCACACGGTACTTTGCGGTTTGCTTTGGATGCGCTCTCAGTAGTGTTTCAGCCTTCAGGGCCAGCTCTACCTGATTTGCTTTATTGAGGTCACGCATCATGTGGTAGTTGCTAGTGGCTAGCATCCGGGATACCAGGTCCTCTGGAGTGGCTGCTGCGGCGTATTTTTCCTCAAACTCCCGGTCGAGAACCAAAAGTTTCTCAGCCTTACCTGCCATGATGTTGGCTCGCATCATCCACAGGAGTGTAGTGGCTGCCTCTGATCTGTGATTGTGTTTTTCAAAATAAGCTTTCAATACATCTGCATCTATGGGGTGCCTGCCGGAATTTGATGTGATGGTGGCAATGATGAACACGATCATTTGCACTTTGGCAGAAGAATAGGTGAGACGGGATCCCTTGTTGCGCTCATGGATATGAAGAGCCTCCTTCCAGGCTCGCTCTGTATCCACCCATATCATATCATATAGATCGTCCAGAGCTTTTATGTTCTTGTCCTTGCCTTGTCGCATCAGGAGTGTATTTTCTGTAGAGCCAAATATATAACGTCAGAGATTGCGGAGAGGGGCTTGTAGTGTATTTGTAGGGAAATTAATGTGGTGCGACTTTTAATTTTGGATTTCACAAACACCTGATTTCTAAAATTTAAGAAACCCTCAACCCTTCGCAAACAATGAAAAGGCTTTTACTCCTCCTCACTACTTTCTATACTCTGGGTATCGCTGCACAGGCTCCACCACAGGGTATCAACTACCAGGCTATCGTGCGAAACGCTGCCGGGGCGGTAGTGGCCAATACTCATGTAGCGATACGATTCACAATACATGACCAGACAGCTAGTGGTACAGTGGTGTTTCAGGAGACACATGCCCAGACCACTAATCAGTTTGGCCTTTTCAACTCGGTGATAGGCACCGGAGGGGGTAGCCTGGGGAGTGTGGCATGGGGCAGCGGCCCTAAGTATCTGCAGGTAGAAGTGGATGTAGCCGGAGGTAGTAACTATACTGATATGGGAACCAACCAGATGATGAGTGTACCATATGCACTCTATGCTGGCAATGTATCGGGAGGTACAGGATCTACCGGTCCCACCGGGCGTACGGGTCCTACCGGTCCGGCTGGCGCGAATGGTACAGCCGGCGCAACCGGCCCAACGGGCGCTGTGGGTCCCCAAGGCGCTGCAGGCTCCAATGGATCAAATGGCGCGACTGGTGCCATGGGTCCTGCTGGCGTGGCTGGTCCTACTGGTGCACAAGGTGCTACCGGCGCAAATGGCAATGATGGAGCTACCGGCCCGCAGGGTCCTGCAGGTGTAGCTGGTGCTCAAGGTATAGCTGGTCCGACAGGGCCGTCAGGTGCGGATGGAATAAACGGTACGAATGGAACTAACGGTACTACAGGTGCTACAGGAGCAAATGGCGCAGATGGCGCTACTGGTGCTCAAGGTCCTACCGGCGCACAAGGCGTGGCAGGGATAACTGGTCCTACAGGTGCAAATGGCAATGATGGCGCAACAGGTCCTCAAGGTATCGCTGGCCCAACTGGTGCTACGGGAGTAGGCGGTGGTGCTACTGGTCCGACGGGCCCATCCGGCGCGGATGGAATAAACGGTACGAATGGAACTAATGGCGCTACGGGTGCAAATGGTAATGATGGTGCTACTGGCCCGCAGGGTCCTGCAGGCGCAGTTGGCCCTACTGGCGCACAAGGCGTGGCAGGTATACCTGGTCCGACAGGTGCAAATGGCAATGATGGCGCAACAGGTCCTCAAGGTATCGCTGGCCCAACTGGTGCTACGGGAGTAGGCGGTGGTGCTACTGGTCCGACGGGCCCATCCGGCGCGGATGGAATAAACGGTACGAATGGAACTAATGGCGCTACGGGTGCAAATGGTAATGATGGTGCTACCGGCCCGCAGGGTCCTGCAGGCGCAGATGGCGCTACAGGCCCTCAGGGTGTAGCTGGCCCTACCGGTGCGAATGGAACAAATGGCACAGATGGCGCAACAGGTCCTCAAGGTATCGCTGGCCCTACTGGTCCTCAAGGCGTGGCAGGGATAACTGGTCCTACAGGTGCAAATGGCAATGATGGCGCAACAGGTCCTCAAGGTATCGCTGGCCCAACTGGTGCTACGGGTGTAGGCGGTGGTGCTACCGGTCCGACAGGTCCATCCGG
>APMI01000909.1_pt1 | contig 82685 bp, 88 predicted proteins | sample 667938 | NCBI WGS metagenome assembly APMI01 (sample SAMN01084076, study PRJNA167559) | wastewater metagenome | biome: Wastewater | place: Denmark: Ejby Moelle, Odense | collected 2011-11-28 | reverse complement strand
CACCAAGAAAAGCCGCTTACCCCTTGTGGGTGGGCGGTTTTTCTTTGCCGAGTTTTACTTGGAGGAGTCGAGCCCGATCGCGGTTCGCTATGGCCCGGCTACTTGTAGCGACGGCGCAATATACCCTAGTATTCCCGGTGGGATCACCAAGAAAGTAGCTCATCCTTGGATGGGCTATTTCGTGGTGGGTTTTCTCAAGAAAACCGAACTCCAAAGGGTTCGTGAAGCGCAATAAGCAAACATTAGCTTGCTCGTGTTTGTGACTGAGCGGGAACAGAGAGCGTAGCGACCGCCTTCCCAGTGAAACCACAAAACCAAAACGATAAATAGAGAATCTCCTCGGCTCCACTTGCGCAGAACCGAGGAGATATCGAACTACTTCCAACCGGGCCTCTCAACGAAAAGAAAAGCGTTGAGATTGAGGTTGAATGCTGCCGGGGTGGGGACTCCCTGCAAGGGGAGACTTTCCCTGGCCGTTCGCAACACTTCTGTGTCGCGGTGACCCAGGGCCACCAGTCGTTTTGCCTGGTAGTCATTGCAAAAGTTTGCCTCTTCAGCGGTACCAGTGTACCACCCGCAGTCCAGCTCGGGCATGACCCCGGTCTGTGCGAATCGCCGAGCTGCGGCAACACCTGCCGTGACAGCATCGAGTTGCTCGGCGGTGAGTTGTGTGCCCATGATGCTCCTTTAGGTTGGCAATGAGATCATACACACTGTAACATACATTCTACCGTATGTCAATAGTCGTATCTATGTTCGTTGGGTTATTGCGCGTAACAGATAGCACCCCCTTGATATTGCTAATGCGCTACGCGGTGAGATATAGTTATGACAATATGTCTTGGCAAATACTTACGGCGATCAGTGTTTTAACGCTGTCAGCATCGGTTCTCCTGCAACGAGTTTTGCTGAGTAAAGATAGGCTTGACCCGTATTCATACGCAGTAGTGTTCCAGACACTAGTTGGCGCGATCTTGATGGTAGCAGCAGTTCTTGCTGGGTTTAGTCTCGCAAATATCGAAGCTGTCATCACACCCGCCCTACTTTCAATAGTTGCTTTTGGGGTGGGGCACATCGCCTATGCAAAGACGCTGCAAACTGTCGAGGCATCCGCATTCTCGGTATTATTTGCCACGCAGGCAATCTGGATCATGCTGCTCGGCATAGTGCTGTTCAATGAATCACTAGCTCCTCTGCAGCTGGTTGGTACTCTATTGATATTCGGCAGTATCGGCATCGTATTCAAAAATATCCGATCATTAAAGCTAGACAAGGGGACGGGTCTCGGCCTTCTGACTGGCATATTGTTCGGTGTCGCCATTACAAGCTGGTCATATGTCGGCCGATATGTAGATGGATTGTCTTGGGCGGCGATTAGTTTTGTAGGCACAGCGCTCGTAGTGCTCCTCATTCGCCCCCGCTCGATTACAAAAGTACACTCAATGTTTAAGCCAAAAATCGCCGCCACACTCTTTTTACTCGCGGTATTTTATGCGATTGGAAGTGTCGCGATGTTATTCGCCTATAAAGAGGGTACTTTCTCTGTGGTTACACCCCTTCGACAAACCTCAATTATCGCTACGACACTCCTTGCGCTACTATTCCTCGCCAAAGAAAGAACTCGCGTGGGGACAAAGCTACTGGCCGCATTGGTATGCTTTATTGGGGTCGTACTCATCGTAGTGTAATGACAAAATAAGCTCTTGGAAGTTTGTACCGGTAATGAAAACCCCCCGCACGTGTAGTGTTGGGGGGGGTGGTACTATGACGTTTCGTCATTATCGGGTAGCTCAGGTACCTCGATCTCACCAGTTGGCGAATGAGTATCAAGATCCGATTGAGACACGGGCGGCAGGGGGAGGGGTGGTGAAATCGGCTGCACCGGTGCCAAGCCGGTAGCAAGGCGACCCTCGATCCGCTCAAGCGCCGCCAATATCGCTACGCTCGTTTCAAACGACAAGAGACTGAGCGTTTTTTGCTGCTGCTCGAGCGACGTTCGATACTGCTTGATCTTGAGCAGGTGGTCAACATCCATAATGTTGGGCAAACGCTTCGTACCAACATATAGCGTGACTGTCTTGAACAGGTAGTCAAGCGGGGTGCGTGTCGGGGTGTCGAGATTGACATTCTCAATACTCTCCGTGTCGTCGGGGCTTCCCAGCACCAACAGCCAGATATTCGCCTTTTCCTGGATACACAAGTTGCCATCGTGCGGATCGCACGTAATGTAGTTATTGGCCCATTGCCAAGCTTCTCGATACACCCAGAACAGCATGAGTGCCAAAATGCACCAGATAGGCCAGCGGATGTCCTGCCATATCAGGAGTATCGTCACCAGGCCCAGGCCGACAGCTACAACAGCGGCAGCTGACGAAGCAAGTAGTTGCTTGATGCTACGTCGCTGGATATACGGCTTTGGCGCACCAGTTTTGTCATGGTCCCACTGGCTTAGCAGTTCTTCGCTTGATTTCATGTCAGTGAATAACCTTGCCGACTGTCGCGACAATGTCCTTAAATGACTGAATTCCCGCGTTGATGAGGTTGCCCAGCGCCCCGTCCGGCACCCACTGCAGGTATGCGCCCAGTTGTGCAAAGAGCGCCACAACCGCAAAGAAGCTCAACAGAATGCCAACCGGCATTCCGGCCTTCTTCCTGCCACTGCTACTCGCCATCGTGAAGGACGCCATGCCAAATACTGCTGTCGCAATGACAAGCTGCAGGCTGCTCGACACCCATCCCACTGGTAGTGATGCGAAGATGAGCGTCGCACCTGCGACCGCCAAGAAAACACCAACCAACTGCAAGATGAGATGCTGATCCTTCTTGTTCAGAAGCGCCCGCGCACCCAGTATGCCAACAAGTCCAACTGCCAGACCTATCATGCCCTGTGTCAGATTTGCAATGTTCATGGTAGTCCTTGTCTAGGAGGAGGGATACCGCTACATATATGTTAGCACTTTATTGTTATATAATCCAAAATATTTCATATAAACATAACCAATGAAAAAGCCGAGGAGTGTATAACACTCCTCGGCAGCTCACACCACAGGTGGCACAAGCGAGAGACTACGGCACAAGACCGAATTGCCTCATGAAGGGGATAGGGTCGACAAACGACCCGCTCACCCTGACATTGAAGTGCAGGTGAGGGCCAGTACTCGTCCCGGTATTGCCAGATAGCGCAATGACCTGTCCGGCCGCTACCTGCTGACCAACCTGTACACGAATAACCGAGAGGTGCGCGTATCCCGTCACAACCCCTCCGCCGTGATCGATGGTGACGAAGTTTCCATAGCCACCTGCCGGACCCGCCGACACAACCTGGCCACTATGAGCTGCTTTGACTGGCGTCGCCAAACTAGCAGCAAAGTCAACTCCGTCGTGCAGCTTGCGCACACCAGTGATCGGGTGTACGCGCATACCGAAGGGGCTTGTGATGCGAATCGTGTCAAGCGGCCACCGCCAACCAGCACTAAGCGTGTCGCTCTGCACAATAGCCGTAGTCGGACGGGTTGCGCCCGCAAACTGCCGAGACGTTGTCGTCCAGCTAACTAGCGCCACAGTAGGCACGCCAAGCCGACTATCCGTATCGATCATTTGACCATTGCCGAGATACATCGCGACATGGGTCATGGAGGGCGAAAGACTCAGCAAGGATGGAGCAGTCCAGTACAGCAGGTCGCCCCGCTGCAAGACATTCAGCCACTCATCTGGAGTGCCGCTACCCGGTCTAGGCACTGTCGTGCCAAACTGATACTGCGCGGTTGCCCCAAACGGCAATGATACACCAGCCATCTCATATGCCCACTGCGTGAAGCCCGAGTTGTCAAACGGGTTAGTCGCATCCCACCGATAGGGCTGACCGTATTGACTGAGCGCAGCTTGCACCGCAAGCTCGGCAATCTGGCCAGCACCTCCACCCGTTACTTGTGAGCAGTCGAGACTGGGAGTCATAATTCCCGATGCAGTCGCCCCACCTGGCGTGAAGCCGGTGAGAATCAACAGTACAGGTGCCTCCCAAAGGTTAAATGTGCTTTCGTAAGCGGCACGATTGGGCTTTTGTACCGCAATCGCCACTTCGATGAGCGGCATGCTGTCACGGTTGTCAACAGCCTCAAGCGCTTCGTAGAACCTGTTTGAGGCGTATACTGGATCCATGATCTGGGCGGCGCTACCCCAGCCCTGGCTAGGCCGTTGCTGGAATAGCCCTAAACTATCTCGGTCACCGTAGGGGACGTTGAAAAGATTCGACTCCTGCTTGGCAACCATCAACGCAATCTGGATGTCGCGCAGACTACGGCCGCGCGCCACCCCGACATCACGGATGATGGCAATGTTTTGGAGCTGCTCTGGTTTATTAAACCCAGACACCGAAAGGACCGGCCCTCCTGATGAGGGTAGATAGTACGTACCTTGGCCCTGCGACAGGCAGTACTGTGTAGCGCCTGAGAAAAATCCCGCCAGGCCCACGATCGTGATCACACCAAGAAACAACGGCAGTACCGCGAGGAACACCAGTAGTTTTCTGTGCCGTTTCATGTCACGGCCTGGCTACTTTTTCAAATCCTACAAACTTCCAGCCGGCAGAGGTCTTCTCCCAGTAGGACAGTCGCGTGATCTGAAAGGTGTTGACCACCTCGCCGTTGCGCCGTGTGGTGACAGCAATGTTCGAGTCGGCCCACACCGTAATGTCATCAAAATCATGGATCTGCACGATGCTCTCAGCACCACGGCCAACCCTGACAACGACATCGGATGCCTTGCTCGCAAGCGAAGCGTCCTGTGTAGCCGAAACACCGAGCGAGGCAAAGCCAGCTGGTGTACTCAGCACCGAAAGGGCAGCTAGTCGCTCAGGGCTAGGAGGGGAATCGAGTGCCTCCTCCAACGCGAAGACCAGCACGACGACAGCATCCCGTTCCTGCGCACTGATTGCGTTTTCCTGGGTCGCCGTCGCCGCTGAGCTCGAAGTTGGAGTTGCTTGTGTAACCTCGGCTGGCGGTAGCGGTGAAGCTGGCCTGAAGATCAGGCCAGCCACAACCACCGTTACCAGCAGACCACCCAGCAGCCATCGCCATTCCTCAATCACGAATTCTCGTACGCGCGTCATGATGTACCACCCACTTCCTTTCGTTCCATCAGCCCACGGATACGAGGATCTTCCATCACCGGCCGACGCTGGAGCATACGCTCAGTTGCGCCACTTGACTGGACAAGCTCACGCATCATCGGAGGGATGTGCCACTGCACAAACAACGGATCGCGCTCACGCGCCTTGATAATTGAGCAACCCCGCCCAAGACGCTGCGAGAATCGAATCAAGCTATCGTCAAGTTCAAGCTCGCGCATCATCGTCCAGGTCTCCTCGTCAGAGGGCTGCTGGAAAATCACGAACATGTCGGTGCCACTGTAAATCTGCCTAGCATAGTCTCGCAGCTCCGTACCCGACTCGCCATACATCAGGTTCGGGAAATACTGAGTCGAACTAAGGCCCATCTTGTGTGAAGCTCGAGCCTTGGCATTCTGGAAGGCGTGCGCACGAGCCTGAAGCAAGTGCTGACCCTCCTCTTGCACTTCCTCCATGATGTGCACATGGGGGATCGCTGCGAGGTCATTGTTATTGAGTGCTGCGGTCATTGTGTTGAACCGTTGCGTCTCAAAGAACGCAACTTCTGTTGGACTCAACCCACTCATGTCGAACAGAGCGGCCGGCTCAGCCAGGTAATCACGAATTGACTGCTTCCCGGCAAACATGCGCCCAAACATGCCGTCAAAGATGAGTGTCAGATAGGTCGCTACCTGGAAGGCGGCGGCCTGGATCACCAGATAGTCAAGGTCAGGCTTCGCCTGGATAACCGCAGCGAGCGATTTATACAGCACGCCGCTTTCCGGATCGTTCAGCTCGGATCGGTAATGGACCAACAAGTGGTCATCAACGCGCCGATAAAAGGCATCGATATCGTCCACCGACAAGCCGCGCGTCACACGCTCCAGCAATCTCGTGCTGAGCTGCGCAGGACGATCGCGCTTGATGATGAAGATGGCGATTCGCATCGCCAGCACCTCGGCAGAACTCAGGGGCTCACCCTTGATGAACTCTGCACCTGTCATGGCGGTCTGAAGAATATCCCACTCGGTCTTCAGTGCCACTGGATCAAGCATCTCGAGCGACAGGTCGCGCAGCGCGATGACGTCACACGCCATACTCTTCACAATGCCCGCCCATTCGGCCGAGGCCTCTTCGGGCTTACGGTTGTCGATATGCATACGCATATCCTCAATCTCCCCGTCAGCACCAATCGCCTGCTGAATCATCGTAGCCATCGAAAACAGCTTCATAGCTGTCGTCTTGCCACTCTTTTTCAGACCCGTAAACACGATCTCAAGCGACTTCGTCACACCATCCCTTTGCGCCAAGTAGGCATCAAGCGGTATGCGACGACGTGTCCGTAGGCAAGTCCCAAGCGGCATGCCTGATGGCTGCCACAAAGACGGCACAATAAACGGTTGATAGGGCATCGTTGCATCAGCGCCAAACGAAAATGAACGACCACGGGCCATAATAGTCACCTCTCTCGATGAATAGTTACTGCGAATTGTTAAGTGGTCATGAGGCAGGTAAACCTTACCTCAGTACAATAGCCTCGCAAATGAAGCTACTCTACTCAAGTAAGATTTCTCTTGGAGGCAGCCGCTAAGCCACCTCCAAGAGAATTGTTCACAGCAAGTTAATGCCTGTAGCGCTCCAGAGCGCACGCCACTGCTGAATGGCACCCTTGACGGGCTTCGGGCCGAGGCCCTTGCGCTCCATCATCTCCTCGACAATCACCATGGCATCACGGTGCGCCTCCAGACTGGGCGATACTGTCACCCAGATCAGATTGTAGTTCTGGAGATAGTAGTTGAGCTCTCCAAGCATGCGGTCGCGCGCTTCAAGGCTCTCGTCACGATTAATCGCCTCGTTCGTTCGGTAGCGACCGCTCATATACAGATCAGTCGCCGCCCGAAGCAGCGCGATGATGCGTCCCAGGAACCTGGATTCATTCCTCAGATTAACCGCCTGTCCAACCTTTGCGAACGTCCCATTAATCGGGTGTCCGTCGTCGTCAAGCAGGCTAAAGCCATCAAGGAAGGATGTTGGGTCAAGCATTTCGGGCTGCGTTGTCACACGGGTAATGCCGATGAAGTTACCGTCGACTACCAGGTGGTCAGGGTAGCCTTCAATACGATGCGCCATCAGGTGACGACGCGAACCGATGGCTCCCGCAACACCAGACTGTACATCATCGTAGTAACCAGCCATGCCGACCGAGTCCCAGGTGCTCCTAAAAAAACTGAGCGCCTCGCTACCGGTTGCAATGTGGGCATCCATGACACCCCACTCCCGAAGATCGCGTACAATCCGCCGTGCATCGCGCATGATTGGCGACCGCCGAAGTGTCCGCGTGCTAACCGTATCAGCCCGCCTCAGCTTCTGGTTGCCCGTTGTCGTCAACACCAGCGCCATAGTCACTTCACAGGGAAGTGTCTCATCTATCTTTTGGAGCTCACCAGCTAGCTTATGTAGCGTCATGTGACGGCGCTGTTGCGGTGTCAGGTTTGACTCCTCGATCACCGGATTGCCCGCCGAGTCCTTCACCATGCCTTCAGGTACGAACACATAGGGATTGATCGACGATCCGATAAACGTACGCGTCGGCCATGGGTTTGCAGGACTGGTCCGATACACCCATGAAATACCGAGACCGGCACCGAGGTGCTCAAGCCGCTTGGCAAATTCCTTGCTACGACGGTACTGCTCCATCAAGTTCTTGGTAGTTGTGCTAGCACCAGTACCGATGATCGGCACCGCGTAGGCATCGTTCGTACCTTTGATACGAAAGAGCCCCATACTTACCGAGTCGTCGATGATTTCATCAACGATAAAGGGGACTGGGGGTGGTGCCCCACTCGCCACATCCCACATCACATGCTTCTTGCGCTTGATGTTGAAATTCACGATACCATCGATCGGTATCCGATACACACGTGTCGTGTTGGTGCGATAAAGCAGTATCACGAGCGTCAGGGTCAGCACTAGCCCATACCACCAGAACCCGATTGTCATCGTGATCATGGCGATGCTAGTGACAAACACTACACTCAGCCAAACATCTGGCTCATCAAGCTCAAAGTATCGCTGGCTCAACCGGGTGGGAGCCAGAATCTGAGGCGGCTTTACGCGTGTCCTCATTTCTCACTCCTCCTAGATCGGCCCGAATACACATATCATTCGCGAGCGCCCTGCAAGTAGCCACGAAGCGTGGTTTCCTCTGGGGGCTTCTCGTGTGGTGCACGTTGCTCAAGCTCTTCGCGAGCCGCATGAACTGCGACTGCAACTTCTGGCTGTCCAGCAACCATAGCACCAAACTCAACGGCCTTACCAGCAGATGTCACAACTGGCAATGATCTTGACTCATCTGACTTCTCAGTTTCGGTTACCACCACTTCGACCTCTTGAGCCACCCGGTCGCCGGGTGTCATAGGCCTCAGCGATGCATCAATCGTGTCATCAGTGTGCGTCTCCACATCGGGGCGATTTGTCACGTCAGAATCGGTGTGACCATCGACACTCGAGCGGCTCTTCCCACCGGCTGCACGACTGACATACTCTTTGCTAACCGCGAACATACCGTACACGGCCAGAAATGTGAACAGACTCACAATGATCGCCAGGATGACTCTCAAAACAACATTGTCAACTCCAACGGCGACAAGCTGCCCTAGTCGCCTAAAAAGTGCGACCGTTGGACCACCGAAAAGATACGCGATCAGCCACAGCGCTACAGCGCCGCGCCAGATTTTACGTCCCAACTCACCAAAGCTTAGCGTACCCGCCGCGCCCATCAGTCCGCCCGCCATCAGGATTGCTCCGACAGCAAACGCAACCAACAAACCAGCCAGGGCCAGCAAGATGATCAGAAAAACCAGGTGAAACCCAAGCGCAACAAGACCGGGGTCCAGCTTCGGAAAGGGCATACCACTGCTATCGGCGGGTATCGAGCTCGGCCCGATCTTCCCAGCGGCAGAGGAAAGGTTTCTTTGCAGATCAAGCATCACTGCATTGAGTTTCCACATTGGCACTGCGAACGCACCAGTCAGCAACACGGCCATGCCGATCTGAGGCAACTTATCAAGCACGCGACCCCACAACAGGATCGTCAGACACATCGCACTGAACAGCATATTGAACGCTACGTAGTTCGATAGCGGCCATGCCTGCTCAAAGATAGTCTTCGCCCAGTCAGCGTGACCGAGTAGTGCCGCAGGATCTGTCAACGACAAGTTGATGAAATCGTTTAGCTTCGTACACCACTCCCATAGCGACTCTGACCAGCCTTCGGTCGGGTCAAACGGATTTGCCCGAGTGAAGCCAGCCAAGAGCAGCACGACCGGAAGCATTCCAGCCATGCATAGACGCTTCGACCGTGCCATGCGATTACCCCTTTCTCATTGAAAATGAGAGGGGGCCGCTAGTCGGATGACTACCGGCCCCATGAGCGCTAACAGCCAGCGCCTGGCAACAAATTGGTATTGGCAGCAAGTGCCGTCACCGCGACGATGAACGCCAGCGCGATGCCGATCCCCTTCACGAGGTTGGGGACCTTCTTCGAGAACGCCAGGAAGATTCCAAACGCCAAGGCGATAACGATCACAAACTTACCGATTGTGATCGAGGTACCGTAGATTTCACCGGTCAGCAGCTTGAAGGTTGGCTTCAGGCTGTCGGCAATTTCACACCGCGGTGTGATCGTGTCGGTCGGAGGCTCCATAGCCGCCGCCAGACCTGCCTGTGCGTGGGCCGCAGCCCACGCCATCATCGTACTGAACATAGTGGTTCCTTTCGGGTCAGTACTCGTCGATGACGAGCGGGGCGGGTGATTGGAAATCATCCGGGACAGCAATGCCCCGAACGCGTGCCGTCTCTTCAAAGATCGCCACGGCAATCGCCAAGAAATCCCGCGCCGTATCGTCCTGAATACGCTTCAGAGCGACTGGCGCAACGTCTTCGCGCGCAATATACGGGTCGAACCGAACGGTCAAACCCTTACCAGCCCACCTCGGAAGAGGCGGGGCATTGACATCCTGCACCTGTGGGCGAGTGAGCTCCTCGAAATCGATCGGTGGGTCAGTGGGGCGAACCCCTGTCACCACTACGATCGAATGACGAACCTTCTCCCGCGTCGATATCCGTTCGCCAGGCAACGCGACTGCGTCATCCTGCACGCCCGTACCGTCGTAGTGATCGGTATTGTGACCAGCGATGGTTTTGGTTAGCGTCAGTAGCGAGACTGGTGTCGGGGCCATGCCCACAAACACCAACACATCACTGAAGCGCACCGCCGCCACTGGCACACTACCGTACTCCACATTGTCATTGCCGTGATCCAAAATGACCAAACCGGTACTCTTATAGAGCCCGCGTATGAGTCGTACAAACTGCTCGGCATTGTAGTCACCGGCATCGCCCACCACACTATTAGCGTCCTCGCTGATAATTCCAAGCCCATGAGGGGTGATCGGAATATACGGCGCGAGCGCACGATAGGTGTTAAGCGAGTCGATGTCTTTGATGAGCCGTCCGACAGGCAGCGCCGTACGAGGATCAATCCCCGCCATGATAGCAAGGGTACTGGTCGCCGTATTGAGCGTAGCTGGCGCAATCACACCATTGATGCGAGTTTCGTCCGTGACAGCCGACCCGACATAGAGTCCGACCGTCGACTTACCGCCCGACTTGATGTTGCAAAACGATACGACGGGACGAATCCCGAAGTTTGCCAGCAACCGCAAGCGACTGATGTACTGTGCGGTCTGCGCAGCAGCCTGTGCCGCCACCGCCTCTTGCTCGCGGCCATCCCAGAACTTCTGGAACGCAGCAAGCTCAGCAGTGTTCAATTGCCGCACAAGCGGCCTCTTGACGCGTAGCAGCTTGTGAAGCCACACATCCCCGCCAAGACACGGCCCAAGACCGCCCTCGGTTGCTGGAATAGCCGGGTTTTCTGCACGCTTAACGCGCACCGTCTGCCCAGCCGCAACATCTGTCGCACTAGCTTCCACCGCCACTCGCTGCTTCGGCAACCCATAGGTCGCCTCAGCACGCTCGCGGCCAAGAAATGATCGTACGACAATCACTACAGCAACAAGGGCAAGTGGCAACACCGACAGCGGCCAAAGCCGCCCAGTGAGCCACGAGACCAGTACCAGTAGGGCAATCACCGCAAGGGTGATCGTCGTTGGGTTAATCGTCACGCGAGGTTGAGCTCTGCGCGCCGCCCTTTTGTCTGGGGTGGTAGCAGGCGTCTCGGGCTGCTTGGTGGCGCGCGTATCAGGCACGACACCCACAACACGACCTTCGTCGCTAGGCTTAGCCACGGTTGCCTCCTTGAGATCGAGTAGTCATATAACTTGCTGTGTTTTTAAGGTACGCTCACCAGAGAACAAAAACTCCGGCTCAGTACAAGTCGTGCATACACGAGCAAGCCCGAACATGTGTCCGGGTCACCACTCTGCTTATCCCCACACCACCTGCAAGCAGAATCGAAATCCAGACACGAATCTGTGTTGTCCGATACTGTTAAGTGAGTGTTCTGTGTATTTTCGTATACAGTACCATGAAAATATTTTGTCAACAAGTCTAGTTATTCAATGATTATGTTGTATTATATTTTTATTTCTAGATCAGCCCTATCCTTTAGTATAAAAAGTCAGCCCTTGCATGATAACCGTTTATACGATGATATATGTATTCATCGAAACCAGCACTAGGCCGCCAAACACTCTTGGTTGTTTGCATGAGCCATGTCGTGTATGCTTATGCTATAACCATCTAACACACAAAAGGACACTTCTGATCTAATGAAGAACCTAGTACTCATCGCTGCGATCACCGCCGCGATCGTTGCATCTATCGCATATGCAGCGTTTTCACGAACACTACAAATCAACGGTACCAGCTCAATCACTGGTGACTGGGATGTGCATATCGACTCAATCACTCCCACCCTGGGTGCGGGCGCAACAAACAACTCAGTACCAAGCGTTGGAGCAGACGGCCTGTCGGCGACATTTGACACAAATTTTGCCTACCCGGGCGCATCCGCATCCTATGATGTAGCCATTACGAACCATGGCAGCATCAACGCTGAAGTCAGTGCGATTCCAAGTGTCACAACGATCAATGGCGAGGAGCCTATCGACGTCGAGTATGCCGTCGCTGGCCCCGCAATCGGCGACCAACTAAGTGCTGGTAGCACCGTACACGCCACAGTGACAGTTAACTGGAAAAGTACCGGCACCACCAACCCGGCCGCGCTTTCAAAATCAACAACGCTGAGCTATGGCTACATCCAAAGCGCCACACAGCCGTAGTAGCAAGCCCCAGTCCAAGCTGTATGTCTTTTGGAGTGCCGTGGTAAAAAAATATACAACGAGACGGTTCGATTGGAGGCGGACTCTCGTACCACTAGCCCTCATTGTGGTCTGGTTTGCTATAGCGGGAGTTGGCGGCCCCTACTTTGGTCGCATCGATGAGGTCTCAAGTAACGACCTCTCGACATTTCTACCAAAAAGTGCCGAATCAACCGCAGTAAGCAACGAGCTGACAAGGTTTCAAGACAATAGGTCCATACCGACGACAATCATTTTCGAAAAATCAGACACACTGAGCCAGGCTGACCGCCAAGGGTTAACAGACCTGATCTCAAAGCTTCAACAAGTCAAAGGCGTGAATGGTACGATCAGCCCACCAATTATCGCTAAGGACGGCAAGGCTGCGCTGGTTGTTGTGCCAATCGCACGCGACGCCGAGCTCAAGACGGTATTTGGTGATATCAAATCAACCATCAATCAAGCAAAAACAGGTCTCCGCTCCTACGTTGGTGGGCCAGCATCCTATTCACGTGATCTACAGGTCGCATTCAGTGGCATCGACGGCACACTACTGCTAGTGGCACTAGCTGTGGTGTTTATCATTCTACTCATCGTCTATCGCTCGCCACTGTTACCAATCATTGTACTCATGACATCAATGGTCGCGCTTTCAGCAGCGATATATATCGTCTGGCATACTGCCGATGCTGGTATCATTACGCTCAATGGGCAGGTGCAGGGAATCCTCTTTATCCTTGTTATTGGCGCGACAACCGACTATTCTCTCCTCTATTTGTCACGACTTCGCGAAGAGCTCTTCAACCGCAAAAAAGTCATCGAGGCAACAGTTGCCTCACTACGCGGCACGGTCGAGCCAATCCTCGCCACCGGAGCGACCGTGATTGCGGGCCTAATGTGCCTCCTACTCTCTGACCTTGGCTCCAACAAAGCCCTCGGACCAGTCGGCGGTATTGGTATTGCAGTTGCTATGCTCGCAGCACTCACGTTTCTCCCTGCCGCACTATCACTGTTCGGTCGCCGCGCCTTTTGGCCACGCACACCCCAGTATGACCCTGCTCATATGAACTCATATAACGCACGCCATCGCGCGTGGGCGCGAATCGGCACGTATGTGTCAAGTCACCCCCGCAAACTATGGGTTGTGACGAGCTGCTGCTTGCTCCTTGCGTGCCTTGGGTTTTTCCAGCTACGGGCTAGCGGCGTTGCGCAGAGTGATCTTGTACTTGGCTACTCAGAGGCACGCGAAGCACAGCAGCAAATCGACGATCACTTCGCTGGTGGATCCGGCGTGCCCGCCTATGTAATCACACCATCCGGTAAGCTCAACGATGTCGTGGATCTCCTCGACAAAGATGCTAGTATCGCATCAGTCAGCGCGATTGCAACTGGCTCCCCAAGTGGCACGGTGCCGATTGGCAACGCAAAAGCAGAGTTCATGCGTACCCTGGGTGATGGTATACGTGCCAAGCTGGCAAGCGACCCGCTGTATCTCTCACTTGATGAGCAGGGGCGCGGGAACCTCTATCGTGGACTATTGCTGCAGGCCGACCCTTTTGCCGCTGCGACGCCGAAGATCGTCGACGGTGATATTGTACTCCAAGCAACACTCACTGACGAACCAGATTCAGACGCAGCCAAAGCCACCATCGTCCGCCTGCGCAATGCTACAAAGTCGGTTGATAGCACAATACGTATTGGCGGCGTCACCGCACTCCAGCTCGATACCAACACGACATCAGCCCGCGACAGTAGTATCATTATCCCTGCGATTCTAGCCGCGATTACTGTAATACTCATCGTGTTGCTCCGTTCGCTGGTTGCTCCGTTTGTACTACTGCTCACGACCATCATTTCATTCGGTTCGACACTTGGCATATCGGCACTTCTTTTCAACCACGTACTCAAATTCCCAGGCGCAGATCCGTCGGTCGTCCTCTTTGGTTTTGTATTCCTTGTTGCGCTGGGGATCGATTACAACATCTTCCTGATGACCAGGGTACGCGAGGAAACGCTCCATCATGGTGTCAAAAAGGGTACCATCAAAGCACTAGTTGTCACTGGTGGTGTTATCACTAGTGCTGGTGTCGTACTGGCCGCTACCTTTGCGGCATTAGGGGTGATTCCGATCCTGTTTCTCGCACAGCTCGCATTTGTCGTTGCGTTCGGCGTACTGCTCGATACAATCGTCGTGCGCTCATTACTCGTGCCAGCACTCACACTTGAAATCGGCAAAATCATGTGGTGGCCCGGACTCAAGAAAAGTAAAAGCCCCCGCTAAGCGGGGGGTAGGTGGTCAGCGCTTCTTGGACTTGGGGTGCGTAACCTTCATCACCCAGTAGCCCTCTGTCACAACATCCCACCCAAGATTTCGCAGCCGCTCGATGAAGATACTACGAGCAGGGGAATGTAGTGATTCGCCTCGAAGACTCGAGGTGTCGTAATCAAACGTATCACCCGATCCTCTGTATGTCGTCTTGAGGGCCAACATGAAGCCCTGCACAAGCTTCTCGAGCACAACATCAAGAGCCGGCTTCGTCTGCTGCCACGCCTCATCAGGCGACGGCAGTACGTCACATGGATCGGCGTCGCGCACGACGCTGGCTTGATGCAGCGGCTGGCCAAGTGGCGCGTCCTGTGGACCGTCGCAGCGAGCACCACTACTACCCAAGCCCTCTTCCTCTTCGTCGCGACGAGGCGTACGAACAATATTCATAGCTACACCGCCATACTACCTCTGAGAGTGAGCAGAGGTACACTCGCTTCCGACAGCTCGGATTACGCCTACTGTATCACTTTTAGTTGCCGATGGCAATCAATCTCGCTGTCGCCACACGCTTGTCACACGCTTGCCACACCCCTAATCACAGGGTATACTAGAGCATAAGCACTACTATACGAATAGAGGGGGGGCTATTAAACCACGCCAATTCAGCAATATGCTGCATCAACGCATCTCTGATGCGGTGTTTGTCGTGGCACTTGCGCTTGCCGGACTACAGCTTTGGCAGCGCATCGCCGCCCCAGCCAATATGGACCCACTACTGCGCATACCTGATCTCGTTGGCTATATGGCTGCCGGAACGGCACTTGTGGCGCTCGGGCTACGGTTTGTGCGCGCACGGCAGACCCGCTACGCCACCAGTCTTGTCATATACCTGGCATTATTCGCAACCGCAGGGCTACTCGTACTCGACACCGGGGGTGCCAATTCAAAATACCTCTCAGTGTGGATTATCGCCACCCTCTTTGCACCGCTTTTTGGACTACTGACAACAATGCTATGTCTCGCTGCAGCCATTGCCTTTATCGTGTTGCAATACACCACTGGAGTAGTGGGACAGGGAGGCTTAGTGGCGCTTTCGCTTGCCGCAATCATCCCGCTCATTGTCGGTACACTTGCCTGGGGCTTTGAAGATCGCCCTGACGCAAATGAAACAAGTGAGGATAAGTCCTACAAAGAGCTAGCCAGCGAGCTCAGCCAGGTTGCCGGCAAGTCAGAGGTAGTGATCAACGCAATCGCCGACGGTGTGCTGGCGCTGGATAGCAAGGGCACTATTCAACTCATCAATCCAGCCGCTCAGCAGCTCATTGGATGGGGAAAACATGACGCGCTGGGGCTGAACTATAAGTCAGTATTAAAAATCATCAACATCAAAAACCAAGTTGCCGAAGACGGCGAGGACCCCATAGCGAAGGCACTCACCGCCAATCAGTCAGTCTTCACCGACCAGCTAAGCCTGCAAACACAGTCTGGTAAAAATTTCATCGCATCGATCTCGGTGTCTCCCGTAGGACAGCTGGGGCAGGGTGTCATTGTTGTATTCCGCGATATCACCAACGAAAAATCCGACGAGCGTCAACGTGCGGAATTCATTAGTACGGCAAGTCATGAAATGCGTACTCCCGTGGCAAGCATCGAGGGCTACCTCGGGCTCGCGCTCAACCCCGCCACTGCACAAATCGACGCCAAGGCACGTGACTTCATTACCAAAGCTCACGAATCCGCCCAGCACCTTGGCCACCTGTTCCAGGACTTGCTTGATGTCAGCAAAGCAGATGATGGACGCATGCAAAACAAGCCAACGGTGATAGATATTATTCCGTTCATGCACGAGGTAGTGACTGGTCTGACACCAAAAGCGGTCGCCAAAAACCTGCGCATTACCTACAAGCCCATGCCTGATGGGCAAGTGGCAGATGAGCTTTCCAAGCGCCTCAACCCCGTCTACTACGTCAACGTCGACCGCGATCATTTGCGTGAAGTATGTGATAACCTTGTTGAAAATGCCATCAAATACACCCCGCAGGGGGAAGTGGTGGTCGATATCAACGGCGACCAGGCGCACGTCGTCATTAGTATCCAGGACACAGGCATTGGTATCCCCAAGGAAGATCAGGCGCATTTGTTCCAGAAATTCTACCGTGTCGACAATAGTGACACACGAGAGATCGGCGGTACAGGCCTGGGACTCTATCTATGCCGCAAGCTCACGGAAGCCATGGGTGGTCGTATATGGGTGGATAGCGAGTACAAAAAGGGTAGTACCTTCCATGTCGAGTTGCCCCGCATCGAGCATGATGAGGCTCAGCGACTCATCGAGCAGGCAAGTATCCTGGCAGAGCAGCAATCGCAGCTCGAAGCCGAGCAGGCGGCAAGGGACGCATCTGCCGCGCAACAGGCTCAGATAGCACAAATGAACACAACGAATTCATTTGTGCCTCAGCCAGCGCCGGTAGCAGTAGCCGTACCTACTCCCGCACCCACTCCTCCTGTAGTCGCCCCTGCACTAGTACAGCCCGTCATAGCACCTCCTCAGGTTACGGCACCACCACAGCAAGCCCTGCCGCAGCTACCAAACACTCCTCTCTCCGCCATTGAGGCCAACCCCAGTAGCTACACAACTCGTCCAACAGTAAGTGGCGTCAATGTTCCGCCGAGGCAACAATAACCATGAGAGGTATAGTATTTTCGATAACCTTTCGCTACAATAGAGAGTAATTATGGCAAAGATCCTTTTAGTAGAAGATGACAAGAGTCTGCGAGAGATTTACGGCGTTCGGTTGCTCGCTGAAGGTTATGATATCGTTTCGGCCGGTGATGGCGAAGAGGCGCTTGCTATGGCTATCAAAGATCGTCCAGACCTCATCGTCAGTGATGTTATGATGCCAAAAATTAGCGGCTTTGACATGCTCGATATCCTCCGCTCCACAACCGAGACCAAGACAATCAAGGTCATCATGATGACCGCACTCTCTAGCGAAGACCAGCGTCAGCGTGGTGTTGCGCTAGGAGCAGACCGCTATCTCGTGAAATCCCAGGTAGGTATTGAAGATGTCGTTCGTACCGTACATGAAGTACTTGGCGACGCACCTATCGCTTCCTTCGGCTCACCGAGCGCCACTCCAGCTCCAGCTCCAGCCCCCGCACCAATACCACAGCCAGCGGCAGCGCCAACACCAGTACCCGTCATGCCAGCGCCGGCTCCTGTCGCACCGATGCCGCAGCCCGTCCCTCAGCCCAGCATAGCGCCGCCAGCGCCCACGGCGCCTATTGCGCCACTACCCGTAGCACCACCGCTGCCAGCTCCAGCACCAATACCACAGCCAGCGCCCATACCAGCACCGGCGCCTGTATCAGCACCTACTGTGCCACCACCAGCACCCGCAGCGACACTACCACAACCATCAGCACCTTTTTCAACCCCGCGCAACACTCTTGCTGGTAGGGTTATCGAACCGCTCAGCCAATCTGAATCAGACAGCGGTCCCAACTTTGAACACATGATGAACCAAGAGCTTGCCCAAGCATCCCCCAATCCATTTGCCGAGAAGCCAGCCGTCACACCAGGGTCGCAGGATACCAATATCCCTCCAGCACCCCCATCGGCCATCGCCATGCCCGCACTACCCACTGCACCAACTGGTCTTGATTTTGAAGAAACACCCCATCCTACAGGTGCCATACCCACTCTACCACCAGCTCCACAGCCTCCTAACACTGGTCTATAGCGAGCATCGTGGAAGATGCTCCCGAAACTCGCCTCAACAAATACCTTGCACTACAGCTAGGTATTTCGCGTCGTGAAGCCGACAATCTCATTAGCACCGGCGCGGTGACAGTCAACAGTACAACTGCCGAGCTGGGCAGCAGAGTCATCGCAGGCGATGCTGTCGTAGTGGCCGGAACACCTATCCAAACCGATCAGGTCGCACATGCCTATATAGCATTTTACAAACCCACCGGCTACGTGTGTTCACGCCGAGCACAGGGGAGCAATGAAACAATTTATTCGATTCTACCTGCTAAGCTTCATAGCCTCAAGCCCGTAGGTCGGCTCGACAAAGACAGCTCAGGCCTCCTGCTTCTCACCAACGATGGCGACTTTGCGCATCACATGACACATCCGTCTTTCTATAAAACCAAAGTCTACAAAGTGAAGCTCGCTACGGCACTCGCACCGCTTCATCAGCAAATGATCGCCGACTACGGCATCACACTTGAAGACGGCCCGAGCAAACTCAGCCTTACCCCAATCGATGATTCGCGACGCGAGTGGGAAGTAACGATGACCGAAGGTAGAAATCGTCAGATACGACGAACGTTCAGCGCACTCGGATATACCGTCACCAAACTCCACCGTACGCAATTTGGTAATTATTCACTTGGCGATATGAAGCGCGGAGCGTGGAAAGTACTCGATATCCACTAGGTGAGATATACCGACTTCGCCAGCCGTGTATACGACAGCATATTTGCTGCTATGCTTCAATGATCCAAGCCTCGGTGCAAAGCGGCGATCGTCGTGTCTGTATCTCTTTACAGAGATATTGTATTTATTACACTAATATAGTCTTGACTTTTCTCTATTTTTTGTAAATAATACTACACAGCAACAATCAATCCGTGTTAAGCACCCGTGGTGGGGAGCGAGCTTTTTGCGCTCATTCACAACCCGGCCAAAAACTAACACAGAAAAAGAGGTGAGACGAATGGTGATCACGGGCAAGAAATCCCCGTACACAGTCATCGCACTGCTCGCCCATACCGCATCGCACCGCATCTACATCTGTAAAGATGCTGCGGGCAACCTGAGGCTGCTGCAAATCGCAGCTACCAGGGAAGCGAACGGAGGGCTGGGCCGCGGTGCCTACGTGCTGATGCAGCTAACCACCGAGTCCCAGCGACTCGATGGGCTCTACTCCGCCAAACACGACGGCAAACACTTGCACTACGACCGGCTCTTCCCAGAGCTGGTAGAGTCATTCGTGTGCGCCGAGCAGGACAATCGCCGGGTGAACATCCTGGCGTTTACCGATGTGGCAGATGTTGCGGGGCTCGTGCCGCTTTCCAGCCTCCGCACACGCGACCAGGTCCGTATAGACTTGAAAACGAGTGCGTGGATACTGGGACGGCTCCTGAAACTGCTGACATTTGTCCACGCCCAAGGTGTTGCTGTTCGGACTATCCGTTCAGATAACATCTTGCTTGACACTGGTAAGCACTTTGCGATCGTGCTCGATTGGTCATCCGCGAGGGTGTACCAGCAAGCGATCGAACGCGAAGGATCTGTTGCTGATATCGCTTCGGCCGCAAGTGCGGTCATGGCGAGCATTGGCGGCACGTCACACGGTGTGCCGTATGAACTCAGCGAAGCTGAAGCTCGCTATGTCACACTCCTGCGCCGGTTTGGCGACGGGGCCACGACAGATGCAATTTCAGCCCACAGCCAGTTCTACGAACTGGTGCGAAACATCTGGCCCAACGAATTCCACCCATTTACCACCTTGCCGCTCTAGAGCGGCCCCAACAGAAGGGAAGTCCCATGGGATTCCGACGTTTTACTGAGGAAGGGTACACCCTGTCGTACGCGACATACGTACCCACCCGCGGTCCCGCGACCGCTCGCGCAGAAGAGCAGGCACGTATCACCGGCAAACTCGACCCCTTGGTCGATCCAGCCGAGTACGGCATCGTCCGCTCTTCTCGTATGCGCTTCGAAGAACGGCCGGACGGCCTCTTCACCGTAACCATCGGTTGCCCCGCCACAGTTGAAACACGCCTCGACACTACCGGAAGCATGGGGGGTATGGTCGATGATGCCCTCAAGGGCCTCAAGAACCTTTACCTTCTTGTACAGCAGGTTCTGCCAGGCAGCGACCTTCAGGTGGCAATTGGCATCTTTGGCGACTGCGATGATCCACAGTTTGTGCTGTGTCGACCGCAGTTCGAAATGGAAGCCGAGAAAATTGTTCGACAGTTAACGCTGATGGTGCCTGAAGGAGGCGGCTGTGCTAACTGGGGCGAAGACCCCCATTATGGAATCTTCGGTAGTGCTTACCTGACCGACGCATATATCAATCGGATTGGGCTCAAGGGTTATGACTTCACCGTTACCGATGAACCCGCCCGCGATCATCTGCGCGAGCACCAGCTCGTCAGGATTTTTGGCAAGGACGTGTTTGACAAGGTTGCCGAGAATGGTCATCTGGTGGATCGTCGTGATCTGCCCGACACCAAACAGGTCGTGGACAAGCTCCTGGAGCGTGCTCATGGCTTTGTGCTCTCGGTCGGTGACCGCTACAATGCCGTGAGGTTCTGGCAACAGATGTATGGCCCCGAGCGAGTCATTCTGCTCCCCGATATCAACTACGTTGCTCATGCTCAAGCGGCTATCGTCGGGCTAACCGAGGGCACGCTCAATCTCGAAGAGGTTGAGCCCTTCCTTCGGCGAAACGGTGTCGACAACTTTGCGGCAAGGCAACTGATGCGCAGTGTCGTCAACATTCCACTTGGCGCCCAAGCGGCTTTACCAAACTTCGACCGCCGCCCCAAGGCGGGCGATGTGTTCCGTACCAAGACCGACCTTTGGCCTATGGATCCCAGCGAAGTGCCGGCGCTCCCTGAGCAACCGGACGATCCGTCGGAGATTTTGTGGGGCGAAGGCGGTCTCCTGTAGCCATGCCTAGAGAAAGGTGACAGCAGATGACCAAAGCGGTCTTCGTCGTCACCGATCTCGGACCTGGTGACGGCGGCAAGGGTGGGGTGGTGCACGCAGTGGCGAAAGCCCAGCGTGCCCACACTGTTGTCAAAAGAGGTGGAGCACAGGGAAGCCACGGTGTCCGTACCGCTACTGGTAGTTCGTTCGCGTTCAGCCAGTGGGGGTGCGGTACGTTCGATGGCATCCCAACCCACCTATCGAGCCAGTTTATCGTGAGCCCTCTGGGGCTCATCAACGAAGCAACTGCGCTAAAAGACGAAGCAGGTGTCGTCGACCCGTTCAGCGTGCTGACGGTCGACGACACTTGTCTGGTTGCAACGCCATTCCATGGCATTGCAAGCCGCTTGTTCGAGCTCACCCGTGCCGACCACCCTAGAGGTACCGTCGGTACGGGTGTGGGCCAAGCCTACCGTGACTTCACACGCCACCCTGGCATCGCACTCCGCGTCAGCGACCTTCGGGCCGCTGGCCTAAGAGAGCGGTTGTACGCGGTGCGTGACCATGTGCACGGCTATGTGTGGCCAGTGGTCGAAGATGCTGAGTTCCTGCGAGCCGACAGCGCCGATGTGCGCCACGAGCTCGAGCTGCTCGGCGATGACGGATTTGTTGAGTATACCTACGAGCAGTTCCTGCTCGCCGGCACGCTCACGCGCATCGTCCCTCACGACTACCTGGCAAGCAACATTTTGCCCAAACCAGGCACAGTGGTTGTCGAGACGTCTCATGGCGTGCTCACCGACCGCGTGCGTGGTTTCCACCCTCACACCAGCGCCATCCGAACACTGCCAAGTTTTACGCGGCAGATACTGGATGATGCTGGCTACGAGGGGAGGGTCATCAATCTCGGTGTCACCCGTGCCTATGCCGTCCGGCATGGTGCCGGGCCGATGCCGACGAGTGACCCCGCTATGGCAGAGCATCTACTGCCAGGCAGCAACAAAGACGATAACCGCTACCAGGGCAAGGTACGTGTAGGGCCGATTGATTTCGTACTCCTGCGCTATGCCATCGCTGCAAGTGGCGGACCCGAAGCGTTTGACGGCCTAGCCATCACTTGGTTCGACCAGGTACGGGCGAACGGCAGATGGGATGTCTGCGAAGCCTACGAAGACCCACAAGATACTCGGCTCTACACCCCTACGGGTGATATCCGCGTCCCTCTAGAGACTTCGCAGGAGTACCAGGCTGGCCTGTGTCAATCGCTGTTGGTGCAAACACCACGCATAACATCAGCTACGCTGAATCCCGACTCTGACTACGATACACTTTACGGCGTCGTAGCAGATCGTATTCAGTCGTCACTCGGTGTACCGGTACGGCTTGTGTCGTTCGGTCCTACCGAGCGCGACAAGCTCATGAAATAGCTCCAAAAACACCCACAACCCCCCCCACACACAAACAGAAAGGCACTCCCATGTCCGCAACCAAGGACACCGCAGCCGTGACCCCCGAGGCCACCGAAGCTGCTCCAGCCGCCACCCCCGTCGTCGACGAGGTCGCAGCCAAGCTGGCCGAATTCGGCGCCAACGACAGCGTCGTGGCTGCCGTGAAGGCTCTCGGCGTGGAGAGCGTGGCCGACCTGGCCGAGCTCACCGAAGCCGATCTGTCCGGCGCTGGGCTTCCCGTCGTCAAGGTGCGCAAGCTCCTTGGCTCGGTCAAGCCGGTTACCGGCCCGACTGTCGATGCCCCCGTCATGAGCTCCGCTGCTTTCGATAGCGTGCTGCCTGTTGTGCAGGATGACGCGTCATGGCTGACAGCACTCAAGACCGGTGGCGTACTGAAGGTCGATCAGTCGACCGTCGTCGCCGCCGTTCGTGCTGCGCGCGGGACGAACTCATGCTCATAGTGCGACCTCTGTTTCATGAGTAAAATTATACCACTTTTTTAAAGAAACTTCAACCACACAAACTTATCAGTACAGATGAGCGCTTGCTAAATCGTCCTTGATTGCCCGCAGCGGGCGATAGGGGTCATGGGGATTCGCATGGCGAGCGCGTATGCTTTCAAATTCCTGTGCTTGAGAAACGCATTGTGCGTCATGGTTATCGGCATCGTCGGCCGCCTGCACGAGTCCATTAACCATTAGCGCCTGCTCAACCGCCAAACTAAGTCGATGGGCTTTTAGCTCGGAACGCAAGGTGTGGTCTTTCATAGCACCGGGTCGCCGCAGTGCGAGTGCGCTCCCCGCTATGTGATCGCGCAGATGAACGAGCTCGTGTAGGGTAGTCGCAGGGCCAGTTTGCGTGCGACCCTCACTCAGCGCCCCCATAGTGAGAGCGAAAAATGGACGATGCATCAACGCGTAGTCGCCAGTACTGTGATGGAGTGTGCTATATTCGGCAAGAATTTCCGCAAACGCCACGTAACGAACCAAATAATCTTGTTGCCGGCGGCGCGTTTTGAGGCGCTCATCTAGGTGCGCTATCGATGCTTCTGCCTTTTGCGGATCATGAAGATAACGGGTCAACAGTGTAATGGCGCGTCGTTGCTGAGCATCAGTTTGCCGCGACATTGAGGCGTCACCGACCAGTCTCTCGCCCGGGTAACCAGCCATCACTGGCATAGCGCTGGGGTGCCCCTGGTATGCATCGGGCGTTTGCAAATAGACAAACTGTCCTCGTATAGCCGCGACATTGGGAACAAACAACTGCTCGAGCGACCCAAGTGACTGTGCCGCTGATCTACTACCAATAGCATCGACAATCTCAGGCCGTCGCAGCACCTCGTGTGCACGCGTCAGTGTGTCGTCAACATATTTGTACCGTTCAGTTGATGTTCGCATAAGCAGAGGTGAGTGATGAGGATTACCAGATTGTATTATATCTTTTCATTATAGCACCTTAGCAATATATTGTCAATACCGCTCATGCTCGTAATAGGGGTAAAACTCTGGTATAATTAATCACACTATGGCGACAAGGCTACCAACAGTTGCGATCATTGGGCGTGCAAACGCGGGCAAGAGCTCGCTATTTAACCGTATGGTTCGTGCACAGCAGGCGATTGTTGCCCGTGAAGCCGGGACTACTCGCGACAATGTCGTTGGCAAGGTTGAACACCAGCATCATCAGTTTTGGCTCGTCGACACGGCTGGGCTAAAGCCTGCCGAAGATGAGTTTGAGGCAACGATTCAGGATCAGATTGAAGACGCAGCCGCCGCGGCAGACGTCATACTCGTCGTCATCGACAGTACGCAGTACGTCGGCGATGAGGAGAGAGCCGTCGCTAAAAAAGCTTTGCGCAGCAAAAAGCCAGTTATCCTCGTGGCCAACAAAGCGGACCTACGAGACTCATTAGCGTCAACTGAGTTCCAGCGCCTTGGCATCAAAGCGATCATTCGCACCAGTGCCGAGCATAGCAGCGGTATCACCGACGTGCTTGATGCCGTCGTCAGCCACATACCCGCCACCTACGAAGAAGCCCCTAGCGACATCCTACGCATCGCACTCATCGGCCGACCAAATGTTGGCAAAAGCTATCTGTTCAACACGCTTGCTGGCAAGCAGCAGGCGATTGTTGCCAATGTCGCCGGTACGACGCGCGACCTTAATCGCATCACCGTGACATACCATGGCCAAGCGCTTGAGCTTATTGACACCGCTGGCGTGCGTCGCCAGGGCAAGCAAGAGGTAGGAATTGAGAAATTTAGCGTCCTGCGCACCATCGCTGCCATTGAAGAATCAGATATATGCCTCCTCCTCATGGACGTCGGTGAGCTTAACACACAGCTTGACCAACGCCTTGCCGGCATGATCGCCGAGGCAGGCAAGGGCCTTGTGCTCGTTGTGAGCAAGTGGGATGCGGTCGAGGGCAAAGATGCCTATACGCGTGATGCGCTGGCGCCAAAAATTGCCAACAACTTCGATTTCGTACCCTGGGCACCGCTCATTTTTACGAGTAGTGTCACTGGCCAAAACGTCGCCAAGCTGCTCGATCTCGCCCTCGATATTGCCGTGCGCCGTCAGCAGCCCACCAAAACACGCGTCCTCAACGATATGCTCCAGCAGGCCGTCGCCAAGCATCCGCCAGCTGGTCTCAAAAACACCCATCCAAAGCTACGCTATATCGTACAAACCGACACCATGCCGCCATGGTTTGTGATTCATGGGTCAAACCTCAAGTTCGTACACTGGAGCTACAAACGCTACCTCGAGCGCCTGCTCCGTGAAACCTACAACTACGCTGGTACGCCGATCAAATTTAGCTTTCGTGATGAAAAACAGGTCAAGAGCAATAAAGAGCGCGTTGCGCGCGGGCTCGCACCAGTTACCAAGGCCTACAAACAGGCCAAGCAAGCTGCTAGTCGCGACAATAAATAGCCCCGCCATATTTCAGACGGGGAGTGGGTTACTGCTGCCGCAACTGCTCGATCACCTGATCGAACGTCAAGCCCTGTTGGTCGAGGTTCGCAGCGTGGCGCTGCGCATCAACGTACAGGGCGTAGCGCAGTTCATAGCGCATGCCCTGGTGTAAACCGACAGCCAGCAGTAGCATGGCCACAATACTGACAGCGATCATCGGCCACGAGCCAGCGATAAAGCCAGCCGGCACCACGATGACTATAAACACCGCCAGTAGGCCCATACAGGCACCGACCAGCTGACGAACGAGCCGCTGCCAGCCCGTTTCGGGTGTAGCCAGCAACCGCTGCCAGCTTTCGACTTGCGCGATCTCACTCTCGTGGTTCATCACTACCTCCGTAGCCCTAGTAGGCTGTCGAACAGGGTTATGATTGCACGGAACATTGTCCCAATGACGCCTACGATCGTTTTGATCCATCCACCCACCATGGCAGGCTCCTTGATGGTGGCGTATGCCAGATAGGCAAGCGCCAGTGTCAGGACGATCCGTATCACTACTTTCTTCATGCTACCTCCAGTCGGTAGGAGAGAAAAGCTAAAGAATATTATTACGATACATTATTACTGATAATATGTCAAATGAAACGTCCGCCGTCCCCCACTAGGGAAACGACGGACTGTTGTGTGGCTATCTCCACTGGACGATGCCACGCCACCGCTGCGACACAGGGGTTTCCTGTGGTTCATCAGCGACGGCCGTATGAGCTGTCGCAGCCACCAGGCCGTGTGCGGCGTGGAGCTGCTGGTTGAGCGTCTCGGGCTGAGACGCAGTGCGGCGTGCATCACGCCTCAGCCACAGGTACGCAGCGAGGAGTATTGCCGCACCAACTGCCACCGTGACTATGCTTTCGGCATACTCGCCAATCCAGCGAGCGGTGCCAATAGCAACGGTGACGAGCACCACAGCGAGAAGTGCGAGTGAACCGATAAACACGGCCCACACCAGGAGCGCTGGCGTCAGTACTGGCACCTGCCAGGACTTTTTCTTGCCGTTCTCCCGGTAGGGAATACGGACAATCCACACCAGCGACAGACCACGCGGCTTCCAGCTGCCGAGCCAGGCGACGATGCCCACATCGAGCAGCGTGCCTAGTGGCGGAAGCACGTAGAGAATCTTCGCGCTCACCACCAGGGCCACCAGCCACTGGGCGTATAGCGTCAACCCGGTCATTCGCAGCCTCCGTCTCCTACGCCATGGCGTCTAGTGACCCCCTGTCCTCTCCCTCAGCTCGCGCATGTCACGCAGGTAGTCCATGCACGCCTCCCACGCGGGGTCGAGGTATGACGGTTCCACGATGCCGTACTTCTCTTGCCGCTGCACCGCCTCCAGTTCGTCGCGGTAGCGGCGGTCGGCGGCGTTGACAGTGTGGGTTGCCCACATAGCGAGCGCCCCTGTCGCAATCGCGATCAAGAGGTGATACCACTGGGCTCCCGCAATGATCGCGAGGTATGAAGCGACGGCAGTGGCAGTCCAGGCCAGCGAGACCAGGACCACCCTCCACGCATACTGAGTCGTGCCCGGCTGCAAAGCCTGGGTGGACGACGTGTTTTCCTGATTCATCGATACTCCTGTTCGTAGGGGCGTACCCCTGTTGGTTTTGAGGGATATTACATATATTATAGCATGTTTTACAATTATACACAAGATAGACTATACTAGTGATATGAAGTTAGTCGTTGGCCTTGGCAACCCTGGCGCCGAATATGCCGGCACTCGTCACAACGTGGGCGCAGATGCGCTCCGACAATTCGCCCAGGCACAGCAAGTCGCGCTACGTCCGCAGCCAAAATACAAAGCGCTCATAGGCGAGTACGCTGCGGGCAGTGAGAAGATATACTTATTCATACCGACCACCTACTACAACCTATCTGGCGAAGCGGTACGGGCAATGTGCGAGTACTACCACATTGCACCATCAGAGGTGCTTGTGGTGCACGACGAGCTTGCGCTGCCACTTGGCACGGTACGCACCAGAGTAGGTGGGAGCGATGCGGGTAACAACGGTGTCAAATCAGTCACGCAGCACATCGGTCAGGACACGGCGCGTATTCGCATCGGTATCGGCAACGAGCTGCGCGAGCAAATGGATGATGCCGACTTTGTGCTTAGTAAGTTCAACGCCGCCGAGCGAGCAACTCTAGCCGACCTTCAGCACGTCATCGAGGGATGTATAGAAGATTTTATCTACGATTCATTCGCGCACACTACACACCAAGCAGATTGATCACCACCGCCACAAAGGCCACACCACCCAGCAGCACAACGGCCTGCCAAGTGCCTACGTTTCGTGGCTGCTCGTGAATATCAGGGATGATGTCGCTAGCGGCGATATAGATAAACATACCGCTCGTAACAGCGAGAAGTTGCGCGACCGGTAGCCCGCTATCAGAGCCCAGCAGGTAGGTCATACTGGCCGCCACGAGTGTGCCGACCGCCGTCATGGCGTTGGCAAGCAGGACTTTTTTGTCTTTCCAGCCCCGCGAGAGCAGGATGCCAAATGTGCCGAGCTCTTTTGGTATCTCATGCGCGCTGACAGCAAGCGTCGTCACTACACCCGTGACAGGATTCGCAACAAAAGCCGCTCCTATCGCGATACCGTCAATCACGTTGTGCAGCAGATCACCAGTCATCACCATCATATTCTGTGACTTGCGCTGCGTATTCGGGGAGTGCTCGTGGTGATGGTGAAACCAGCTAGCGGTGCGTTCAAGCACAAAAAACACCAAAAACCCAGCAAGCGCCCATAGCAGCAGTTGCCGCGGCTCAGCTAGCTCAAAACTTTCCGGCAGCAGGTCAAAAAATGCCGCCGCAAGCAGCGCGCCAGCGCCAAACGGCATCGCCAAAGTAATAGCGGTCGAACGGCGCTTTTGGCTAAGAAAAATCGTCGCGCCACCAAGCAGCGAAACCGCGCTGCCTATCAGAATAACAGCGATCATGAGAGCGAACGTATCCATACACGCATTGTACCATGCCCCGTCCTTGCCGCCCGGTAGTAGCGAGCATACCAAAAACCCGAGCCGAAGCTCGGGTCTTGACTATTCTTCCGTAAAGGTGCCAGGTAAGGGTGGGCATCACCTGGCACCATTACGCCCTTCGTCCCACCCATACTTGGGTATTAGCGTGACCCACCTCACGTAGTATCGAAGGTCCGCCGGACAAAGGGGTTAGTATACGCACAGGGCTGTCTAGCGGCTAGTCAGTGGAGGGTAGAATACTGAATAACACCTTGTGCGCAACCTAACATAAGTTAGAATAGGGGGTATAAGGTGCTTGATTCAGCTTTCGCTGATCAATCGTACTTCATATTATCACACACTTGACTTTATGTCAATACTTTTTATCACTAATTTGTATGAAAATCAATAATATCTCACCCCTTAAGCATAAGTATTTACAGATTACCTCTGTTATTGCTAAACCTCCGCAAATGTTGCACTATATTGGCATGTTGCCGGATACCCGTGTGCCAACCATTGCAATCGTCGGGACTCGCAAACCAACCAGCTATGGCCGAGAGGTCACTGAGCGGCTCGCCTACGACCTGGCCAAGCGCGGTATTGTAGTAGTAAGCGGGCTCGCCCTAGGGGTAGACGCTATCGCACACGCCGCCGCGCTCGACGCCGGGGGCACAACACTCGCCGTGCTGCCGTGTGGTCTACCCAAAATCGCTCCCGCCACCAACCACCAGCTCGCACACCGCATTGTCGCTGGCGGCGGGGCACTCATCAGCGAGTATACCGCCGATGCTCCTGTGGCGTGGAAGTCACATATGCTCGAGCGTAACCGATTGGTCGCGGGGCTAGCCGATGCTATTCTCATCACCGAGGCTAGCGCCCGTAGCGGCACTCTCAATACCGCTGGCCATGCACTCGAGCAGGGCAAGCATGTCTTTGTCGTACCGGGCAATATCACCAGTCCGCAAAGCGCCGGCTGCAACCTGCTTATTAAACAGGGGGCCACCCCTGTGACCTGCGCCGAGGATATTCTAGAAGTGATCGCACCACAGCTGCTTACCACCCAGTCACAGTTCGCACTTGGCAGCAACCCGACCGAAACCGCCATTCTCGAGCAGCTCCGTGCCGGCCTACGCAACGGCGAGGAAATCCAGCGCACCCTCGGCATTGATAGTGGCGAATTCAACATCGCCCTGACCATGCTCGAGCTCGCCGGCGCCGTAAAGGCTCTTGGCGCCAATCAGTGGACGCTGCGCTAGATACCATCACACCACCCAGCTCCAATTTGGTGCTATCGATAAGCTGTTATTTTACATGCATACATTTTTATTGTAATATACAAATTACACAGTAGTGTCCCTACTCGCACCTAGGAGTTTACATGTTCTCGAACGAACTACGTCCCGACGAGACGCTTGCCGGCGCCCTGGACGCCATGATTGCGCACCTCATCGAAGAGCACCGCAAACAAAATGAGAAAGAAAAGCAAGACTATGATGCGGCGTTGACCGCCGCTAAACCGCTTTTTGATATCCTTGCGGTGCTCGGCCCTTGGCTGAGCGAGCAAGAGGGCAACGAAGGCCTAGTTGAATTCCAAATCCAAACTAGAGTGAACGGAAAGCACTTCGATGTGACGCTGGAATGGAACATGGCCATTGAACAATGGCTGGTGCAGTTTCCGGGTACTACCTGCATTCCGGGTACTACCCGCATCAGTGCTAGGGCCCTGGAGACACATCACTTACGCTACCTGGCAAACGTCAACTTTGACATGCTGGCGCGATGGGTTGCCACGATGGCGATCAAGCTCGGCGTCAACCCTCCGCGGTTTACGCCGCAAGACGCACCACACGAGGACCAGGGCTAGTGGCCCACACACCCCGCACCTTTACCGGTGCGGGGCTTTTATTTGGCGATACTTGCAAACACCTGGCAACTAGCGTAGTATAGGCCACTGTATTTGGCATCAGCCACATCATTATATATAGTAGGTCGTAATACATGAGCAAAAACCTCGTCATTGTTGAGAGCCCCTCGAAGGGCAAAACCATCGAAAAATACTTGGGTAAAGATTTCAAAGTCCTGAGTAGTGTCGGTCATATTCGCAGTATCGCCAAAAAAACCAAAGATGGCACGCCGCCGATTGACGTCAACAACGGCTTTAAAACCACCTACGAAATCGACAGTGAGAAGAAAAAAATCATCACCGAGCTCAAAAAGGCCGTCAAAGCTGCGTCGACCGTATGGCTCGCAACCGATGAAGACCGCGAGGGAGAGGCAATCGCTTGGCATCTATGTGAAGTGCTTGGGCTCGATCCAGCCAAGACGAACCGTATTGTCTTTCATGAAATCACCAAACAGGCGATCGAAGAGGCCGTAGCGCATCCACGAACCGTTGATATGAAACTCGTCGAGGCCCAGCAGGCCCGCCAGATCCTCGACCGTATCGTTGGCTTCGAGCTTAGCCCTGTTGTGTGGCAAAAGGTCCCGGGTGGCAAATCTGCCGGCCGCGTACAGAGCCCAGCCGTACGCCTGCTCGTCGAGCGTGAGCGTGAAATTGAGGCGTTCCAGACATCCGCACAGTTCAAAGTAAGCGCGCTGTTTAGCCACGACAACCAAGAAATTAAAGCAGATCTCAACACCCGTTTTGATAGCGAGCAGCAGGCGACCGCGTTTCTCGAAAGCCTACAAGACGCCACATTTACCGTCAGCTCAATCACAACCTCACCAAGTACCCGCAACCCTACGGCACCGTTCACCACCAGTACGTTGCAACAGGAAGCCAACAGCAAACTCGGCTTTAGTAGCAAGGCAACCATGGCTGCCGCGCAGAAGCTCTACCAAGAAGGGCGCATCACCTATATGCGTACCGATAGCGTGACCCTCAGCAGCCAGGCGATTGCCGCTGCTGCCGAGTATATTAAAAGACTCTACGGTATCGACTACAGCACCGTTCGCAAGTTCAAGACCAAAAGTGCCGGTGCACAGGAAGCACACGAAGCAATCAGGCCGACCGACATCACCCGAGAGCAGGTGAGCGGCAACGAGTACGACCAAAAGCTCTATGACCTCATTCGTCGCCGTACCTTGGCAAGCCAAATGTCGCCCGCCAAGCTCGAAAAAACCACCGTTACCATCGTTATTTCCACTAGCACGCAGGTATTTGAGGCCAAAGGCGAAGTGGTGGTATTTGACGGCTTCCTGCGCGTCTATGGCGGCAAAGACGACACGCTGCTGCCTGCTATGAAGTCTGGCGATATACTCCACCGCTATAGCGTTGACGCTCGACAAGTGTTTGCCCGCCCACCAGCCCGCTATACCGAGGGTGCACTGGTCAAAAAGCTCGAAGAGCTTGGTATTGGACGCCCGAGCACCTACGCGACCATCATCAACACCATACAGACCCGTGGCTATGTAGTACGCGGCGAGAGCGAGGGCACACCTCGAGACGTCATTACACTCAGCCTCCACGATACTGGCGTGGACAGGGAAGTGATTCAGGAAAATACCGGCAGCGACAAGGGCAAGCTAGTACCCACACCCGCCGGAGAACTCATCAGCGACTTCCTGTCCGACTATTTCAAGCAAATTGTCGACTATGGATTCACCGCCAACGTCGAAGAGCACTTTGATGAGATCGCCGCAGATAAACTTGACCGCAACCAGATGCTCAAAGAGTTCTATACGCCGTTCCATGCACTGATTGAACAGTCGGGGAGTATCGACCGCAGCACCGTTGGCAACAGCCGTGAAGTTGGCACCGACCCCAAGACCGGTCGTCTCATCACCGCACGCTTTGGCCGCTTTGGCCCCATGCTACAGCTTGGCACGAGCGAAGATGTCGACAAGCCACAGTTTGCTCCTATGCCGCGTGGTGCCAAAATCGAAACCGTTACCCTCGAACAAGCCATGGAGGCCTTCAAGCTACCGCGCCTAGTCGGCCAAACTGATGATGGCCAAGATATCAAAGCCAATATTGGTCGCTTTGGCCCCTATATTCAGGTTGGCAAACTATTTGTTAGCATCAAGGACCACGACCCACATGACATCACGCTCGCCGAGGCCCGCGAGCTCTATGCCGCCAAACTCAAAGCAGAGGCCGAAAAAACCATCGCCGATTTTGGTACACTCAAAGTGCTCAACGGTCGCTTTGGCCCCTATGTGACAGACGGCAAAAAGAACGCCAAGGTCCCCAAAGATACCGACCCAAAGACCATTACCGAAGCCGATGCCAAAAAGCTCCTGGCCGATGCTCCCGCAAAGGGCAAGGCTCGCGCCCGCCGCACCCCTCGCCGCAAAAACGCATAGTACTATCCTTACGTCTTTACATTTTCATAGATCTATGCTATTATAAGTATCAGCAGATGCCGTCTGGCATTCGTTCATTCTAGTAAGGGAGTGTTAGATGACTTTCGTCAGCTCTGTCCTGTGTAGTTTCCTCGTGATGGGCACCCTCCTGTACTTCATGTACAGGCGCTCCACGGAGCCAATGGGGCTGGGGCACCACCTCTTCAATGCCGTCTTCTGGCTTATCTGGTTGGGGCTATTCAACAAGCTGCTTGACGCCTACTCCGGCCCAGACAAATTCTGGGGCTGGTTCATTGGCGCTATGGCCGGCTATATCGTCATCAGAACGTGGCTGCCGATGTACCGCCAGCACCACCGAGAGCCTCCGACCACCGAGGTCGCCCCTCCCGCGCCCAGCGCGCCTCAGGATGCCCCTCGCGGCCCCGAGGACAGCCAGGACTGGGGACCCTGGTCGCGTACCCACTGAGGCTCCCGCCCCGCCCCCTGCTACCATAGTAGCAGGGGGTATTTTATTATAGAGTATCCAACTCCGAGATCATTGCTATTATAATGCATATGTGTTATGGTACACATGCTGCAGTACTTTCTGCTCGCACCTACCAAAGGAGCTACTTTGTCCTCCATCCTTGGCCCCGCCCTGGCGGTTGTCATCGTGCACCTCATTTTCGTGCTCGTTTTCAAAAGTGGATTCAATACCACCCCGGCAGGCATGAGACGCAATGCCATACTGTTCGGCATTGTCGTGCTTATCATGGCCGCGCTGAGAGGCCTGACCACCGCAGCGCTGAGCGAAGCGGTGCTCAATTGGGCCGGCTACATGCTTGGTCTCCTCTTTCTCAGCGTTCTTGGCCTCGGCCGCGAGAAGTTGCAGTAGGGCCGCTCTACTAAGTCTCAGATCCGCGTTCGCTCGTGGATCTGAGACTTTTTCATTTATGGTGTAATATTATCCACATTTTTCTGTGGATATTTTTGTATTTTATGGGGGTGGAGTTTGACATAGTAGGGGAGTATGGGCAGGCTAACCATACTTCTATGGCAAAAAAAGCCTTTAAAAAGTATTTACCATTAGCGTCTACATTGTGGTATACTAAAGTTAGAAAAAATTGTGTTTGACATTTCAGAAATATTGTTCTATAATCAAGCATAGTTTTACAATAAATGATAACTATTCCAGAGGTGAGGCAGAGAGGACGAAGAGAGACCAGCTATGAGCGATAACTCAAGCAAAGATACAGCCGCTGTTCTAAAGACTGCTGTTCAGGAGATTTTGGGAGCAATCGACCAGGAGCGTGAGCGAGAAATTATTACTCGTCGCTTTGGACTATTCGATCGCCGCGAAACACTTGAACAAATCGGAGAACTACTCGGCATTACCCGCGAGCGTGTTCGTCAGCTCGAAAAAGCCATTCTGATTCGTCTCAAAATCGCCGCAGATGATGGCAAGATCCCAGCAATTCATGATGCTGAGCGCCTCGTTGTTCGCGACCTGAGTGAGAACGGCCGCGTAGGACGTGTTCAAGATGTTGCCGCTCGACTTGTCGAAGGCACACCAAGCGCTGAAACAAAAGCACATATTGCTTTTGTAGCCGAGCTATCACCAAAACTGACTGCCATTAGCGAAAACGACAACTACTACCAGGGTGTCGGCATTGCCGAAAACGGCGACGAAAAGAAAGTTCGCGCCCAAGTTGATGAAATCGTCAAGACGATCAAAAAGCACGGTGAACCGATCGACATCGAAACCCTACACGGCATGCTAAGCCACGAAAGCCCAAGCCAGGTGCGCGCACTTGCGAGCCTGAGCAAACTTCTCGCAAGCCTCAAAGACGTATGGGGTCTTGTCAAGTGGCCTACCGTCAACCCCAAAAACATTCGCGACAAGATCTATGTTATTCTTGCTGACACTGCTAAGCCAATGCACTTTAGCGACATTGCAAAGCACATCAAGGGTAGCGACTTTAAGCGCAAAGATGTGACCACACAGGCAATCCACAATGAGCTTATCAAAGACAAGCGCTTTGTGCTCATTGGCCGCGGCATCTACGCCCTCGACAGCTGGGGCTACAGCAAGGGAACAGTCAGTGATATCATCACCAAAGTTCTCAAAAAAGCCGGCGAACCACTCCACCGCGATGAAATCGTGAGGCGTGTCCTCAAAAGCCGTCAGGTGAAGGAAACGACCATTCTCTTGAACCTACAGAGCAAGCCCGAGTTCAAGCGTGTTGCCAAAGCAACCTACACACTAGCAGAGCCTGTAGCCAAGTAGCCTTCAGAACGATCACAGTATAAGCACCTTTCGTCGAGGTGTTTTTACTATTGACAGAGCTGTGCATATGACGTATAGTATAGTTACTCGTCCCCACCAGAGAGGATCGTACCAACCATGGCAAAATTGAAGCTAGGCGACCACGGCGTCGTAGTGACGAATGGCGAGCACGACGACCTGGAAGCTGGTCTCGGCAGTGTTGTTATCATCAACGATGGCGACTATGACGCATCCGATATCTCAAACCTGATCACAGAGGCACGCGCAACTGTTGTTGCGAGTATGTCTGCGCCAGCAACACGACCGGCACGACCGGACTCGACCTCACAGCCCCAGGACACGCTCAATGGAGAAACCGATCTCTACATACGTCTACGAGACGGCTTCCATGCGACAGTCCATATGTCGCTCGAAGGAATGTATGCCCTACTCGTCACAGGTGAGCCGCTCCTTCTCACAGAGGTAGGTGGGAAGCGAACAATTATCAACCCCGCGGACGTGGTCTATGTCAACGAAGGCCCCATCGGCTAACAGACGTAGGCCTCCGGGCTTCTTTACCCGCCCACTATTACACAATGGTGGGCATCTTTTATTTTCATTGTCTGTGACATATGGGGAACAATATGACATAAACTATCTGCTCATTGTTGATGCGCGCCAGCGCATCAACAACATCCGTTTGAGTTACCTAGCCGAGCCGGTAGCGAAATAGACTCAGGCGACATCGCGTAGCCACCACGCGCACACTACAACCGAAATGCGTACTACGGCAAAGTAGTACGCATTTCTTGCTATAGAGTCTTTAAAATGATATAATATACCTGATCGCACCTTCCCACACCCACGAAAGTTGGTCACTATGAACCAGGCAAGACTTGAGTCAAGCAACCGAGAATGGGCTGCCGCCAAGCAGTCTTCGCAGCGGATTCGCGCCGCGCTGCTGATATATGCGGTCGCGCTGATGATTACCGCTTTCTTCTTTGCAGGTGCCGGTGCCCTGCCTGTCGCTATCTTTGTTGCAGGCATGGTCCCGTTTGCCGTCGTGATGTCCCAGCCGCGGTGGCTCGATCGCTTCCGCTATATCTGGCACTACCAGAGCGCGCAAGCCGTCATCGATTACGAGATCGAGGATGATGATGAACCCACCAGGGAGATGCAGCCCGACGGCTCAGTCAAACTGGAGTTTAGTAGCAGCCTGATTATCCGCGAAGGTGACGCCGTGTACATCAACGTCATTTGTGGTCCAGCTCTCCGACCAGTCCCGTACACACCACAGTTGTGGCAAAGCCTCGGTGGGCAGGATGGTCAGAGTGGCCACATCACCTACCGCACACGCACCAACCCCGAAACGGGTTATGTCGAAAGTCAGCTGGTCGATTACGACACCGTTGGAGGAACCGTCACCGTGGTGTGACACCGACACCCGCACCCGAAAGAGCCCGCTCCCCTAGAGCGTAGTGCTCATCGGGGGCGGGCTCTTTTCATATTTGGTGCAAAATCCCGCTAACCCTTGCATTTTTTGCAGAGGTATGATATAATGAACATTACTAAGTTATGTCATTTATCCTAGCCTTTATCAATATACTTCTCCAGTGGTACGTCTGGCTGCCCATCGTACTGATACTGGCGTATCTGACATGGCGCAACTATCAAAAGGTCGACATCGTCCGCGAGATAGAGAGCGTACTACTTGTTCTTGAGATTCCCAAGACCAACGATAAAAGTGAGCTAGCTGCCGAGCAGATGTTCGCCAGCTTGCACGGCATCTTGCGCGACCGCAAGGAGCTTAAGCTCAACGGCGGCTACCAAGAACACCTGAGCTTTGAGATCGCATCTGTCGGTGGCCGCATACAATTCTACGTATGGGTGCCAAAAACTCTGCAGAGCTTCGTCGAGGGCCAGATCTATTCACAGTACCCCCAGGTCCAGATTCATGCTGCCGACGAAGACTATATCATACACGAGCAGCGTCATAGTGTTACGTACACCTGTGAAATCGTACCAACTGACAAAGAATTTCTTCCTATCAAGACATTTCAGAGCTTCGAGGTTGACCCACTCGCCGGCATCACCGGCACACTAGCCAAGCTCGAGGACACCGACGAAGAGATTTGGATACAAATACTCGTTCGCCCCGTAGCCGACGACTGGCATAAAGCAACTGACGCCTGGATCAAATCAGTCAAAAGTGGCTCGGTGAGTCTCTTTAGCGGTGGCGGCGTCAATGCTAAATGGTTTGCCGGACTTTTTGAGGCACTCTGGGCACCGCCAGAGCAGGGAACTGGTAGCGCTGCAGTCAAAGAGGTGAGCGAGCGTGACAAAACACGCATTGCCGAGGCTGAGAAAAAGGCTACCAAGCTTGGCTACCAAACCAAGGTCCGCATTGCCTACCTCGGTGAAAGCACCACCAACGCCAAACTGCGCATGCAGGGCATTGTCGGTACGTTTAAGCAGTTTAACAGTACCAACCTCAACGGCTTCAAAATGGCACATGATAGCTTCGCCAAAGAAGCGCTCGAGAAATACAAGTCGCGACTGTTCGCCGACAAGGGATACCTGCTCAATATCGAAGAAGTCGCCAGTGTCTTTCACTTGCCACACACCAACGTCGAAACGCCCAATATCGTCTGGGCGAGCACCAAAACTGCCGAACCGCCCGCCAAGCTGCCACTCCTGACCGGCAACCCAGCCATCGATGAAAACATCAGTGCGTTCGGCATGACTAATTTTCGCGGTATCAACCACCAGTTTGGCATGCTGCGCTACGACCGCTCACGCCACGTGTATATCATCGGTCAGACCGGTGCCGGTAAATCAGGTTTGCTCGAGCTATTCGCCCTGAGCGATGTGTTCCATGGCCAAGGCTACGCGATCATTGACCCGCACGGCGACTTCGCCATCAACAACATGAAATTCATCCCCGGTAGCCGGCTCGAAGACGTGGTGTATTTCAACCCCGCGGACACACAGTTTCCACTGGGTTTTAACCCGCTCGAGGTCACTAATCCCGAGCAAAAGTCCAACATCAGCAGCGAAGTAATTGGCGTCCTCAAGCGTATGTTTGGCGAGAGCTGGGGGCCACGACTCGAATACATCCTGCGCTACACCATCCTCGCCCTGCTTGATCGTCCCGAAACTACCATGCTCGACATTACCCGCATGCTCACCGACAAAAAATTCCGCAAAGACACCCTGAGCTACTGCACCGACACCGTCGTACTGCAGTTCTGGAATGTCGAGTTTGCCAGCTGGACCGATAAGTTTCAAGCCGAAGCGATTGCTCCTGTGCTCAACAAGGTCGGTGCCTTTACTGCCAACCCGGTTATTCGTAACATTATCGGGCAGCCCAAAAGTACTTTCAATATCCGCGAAATGATGGATGAGGGCAAAATACTCATCGTCAACCTGTCCAAAGGTCTCATTGGCGAGGACAACGCCGGTATTCTCGGGTCATTCCTTGTTACCAAAATCCAGCTGGCCGCCATGAGCCGAAGTGATATTGCCAGTATCGAGGATCGCCGACCATTCTATCTCTATGTCGACGAGTTCCAAAACTTTGCAACCGATAGCTTCGCGACCATTCTCTCTGAAGCGCGCAAGTATGGTCTCAATCTGACGGTGGCCAACCAGTACATCAGCCAGATGAGCGACACAGTGCGCAACGCCGTATTCGGCAACGTCGGCACAATGATCAGCTTCCGCGTATCAGCCGACGATAGCCCAATCCTCAGCAAGCAGTTTGAACCACAGTTTGAGCCAAATGACCTCCTACAAATGCACAACCGTAACTTTGTGGTCAACATGGTCATCAACGGCGAGAAGGCACCCGCCTTTAGTGCACGCACGCTCAACCTGCCTCCTGCGCAGACCGACAATACACACCTCATCATTGAGAACACTCGGGCGCGCTATGGACAGCCACGGTCGGCCATTGAAGAATCAATCAATAACCGCATCATGCCGCCAGAGAACCTTGTCGTCAAACGACCCGGCCCAGCCTACACTCCTCCAAAGAGCGAGGAACAGCGTGAAACTGATCGCCGCGAACGGGAATCAACCATGGTTGCCCAGGGAAAACAGTGGCCGATTAGCAACGTCACCCCCGACGAGGTAAATTCAGCGCTACAGGCAGCGAAAGAGCAGGGGACTACGGCGACCCCTGGTAGAACAGAGGCCGATAGGCGACCACTAGCCGCGTTCGGCTCAGAGGAAAATTCAGCCGCCAAACGCAAACGTCCACGCACTCGTAAACGCAAGCCGAGCGATGGCGAAGAACCAAGTCGCAGGGCAGAGAACACACCAAATCACCCTCGTATCATCCGCGAGAACGCGCCAGCTAGCTCACCGCACAACGACCCGACGATTCTCTCGATTCGCTAGCCTGCGATATAGTCGCGCAGGACACGTATTAGTTCTTGCCGTGCCTTCCCGCTGAAGTTGTGGTCAGCAGACACCTCTCGGTAATCCGCCCCGGCGAGGTGCGTCATCCGTGCCTCGCCAAGCACGTCGTCTTCCGTCGCTCGTACCAGCACCGTGGGCGTCGTCGTCACAACCTGCTGATAGAGTTGGTCTGGCCGCACTGCCGCCACTTCATCAATATACTGGGCAGAAATTATCGATAGCGAATCATCAGAACGAACGAGACACGAATCACCATCGCGCCTGTGATAGCTACCGGGGCGCTCAGCTATGCGCTGCAATAATCGCTGCATAATGTCACCCCTGGGTGGCGCTAGTAGTATGACGCGTCGTACGTGCGCCAGATCAACCATGCCTGCAATCATACAACCCTGCGAATGACACAGCAGCACTATCGCCTCTCCCCGGTGTGCATCAATAACCGATTGGAGCCGCCGCGCCTGCTCCTGTAGGCCAGGAACACGCGTTGAGCCCCGATCATCAATGTCGGTATAGTCAAACATCACAACATCTGCCCCTGGAAAAGCGGCAGCAATTTCGGGAAACATCCCGCGTGAATCGGCGCGAACGCCAAAGCCGTGTGAGCAAATAACAGTGGTCATCGTGATGGCAGCCCGGATGAGGCACCGCCCACGTGGTGAGTAGTCTTAGTCCGTTCCGGGCCTTTTCTATGGTAGCACTCTTTGATAGGTGAGTGCACACATCATGCTATACACCGGTCTATCCTATCTTACAAATGAAAAACCCTCATAACTGCAGTGTTACGAGGGGAGTGTGCGAGCACCGACTAGTCGTGCTGCTGATATGACCAAGGGAGCAGCACGCCATCGCCCGCGGAGCGGGGGACGATATGCACGTGCAGGTGCCAGACCGTCTGCGTCGCATCTGGACCGATCGAGGTGATGAGGTTCGCCTGTCCGCCACGTTCCTGCACGTAGCGTGCGGCATCTCGATACACCTCGGCTGTCACATCGGGGTCCTCACTCGCGTCCTTGACGTGTAGCTTCGGGACTACCAGTAGATGACCAGGCACGCATGGGTTAAGCGGCGCGAACACCACCGAACCTACCAGACGCCTCAAAACCTGTCTGTACGGATCCAGATAAGCAATCCTGCAGAAAACGCAGTCCTCGACATAGCCCCACCACATGGTACCTCCTTGATGTGCAGAGTGCATCCTAACGGATCATAGGTCATTATGATAGCTATCGCAGCATCTAGCAAGCATAGCCGTCATACACGAGCTGCTGCTGCGCTTGGGCGATACCAAGCAGATACTCTCCTCGCAGACACATGTCGCATTCATCGAAATGAAATAGAACAAAAATAGAACATCTTGGATATGCCAAAATTTCTAGACTCGTCACTATGCGCATATCCAGCCATACAGCAATAATAGCCGCCAAGCACCAAAGCTAAACAGCATATGGGAAATTATCAGGCCAAACGCACTGGGGGACAGAACATACAAAAGCACACCCGGGCAAACCAGCGCAATAATTGTCCGTAGGGAATGATTGATAGCACATGTTCGATTCATTGATCTAACGTCGCACAATATACCTTTTACGACATTAAATGTACAACCAATAGATGAATCAGCATGCGTCGCTTCTGAGTGCTAATTGCCCATACACATCCCTTAGCAGGGGGTACCCTCCATTATCTACCCGCACTATGTATTACTACTACATCGTAATGGCATGTGCTTAGCGATTTGTTAATCCAACACTAACTGAGCGCCTGTTGTAGTATATGTCACATATGGTTCCGCGCGTCGCTGCCGCGTAGTTTTCCACATTATGATATGTTTTCACGGCTATATGGCATTTGCATTTTTTTGAAATTTATTACCCCCCTATTCTTTTTTTCCTATCTGCCCTATTTGACTTTTGGATATTATTATATGTTAATATATATTTTTTCGTGTTATATAAATAGAACAAAAATAGAACATTTCCCGAGTGGCGAGGAGAGTCCCTATTTGTAAAAAGCCTTTTGGCTAATGCGTATGTCGAGATACTCTGCAGGCACAATGCCCCTAGCCGCAAGATAGCGGATTGAGCGTCCAGCATCCTCGGCCTGCTCCCCCACTGGACGATCGACGCTAAATTTAATTGGATAGCTAATGCCATCCACCAAAACCGCCACCTGACGCGATGTGCCAGCAGGTAGGTCAACCTGGTTCACGTGATAGCCCTGTGCTTTCATCTGGCCGATAACGCGACCGATAAATGCAAGGAAACGGTTGCTCGCCAGCACTTTATTATCTCGTGTAACAATGCCAGTCTGATCTACCACCTTTACTGCCGGCTCGCTGTAGTAATTGCGCTCAAACGCGGTACCAGAATCATCAACATAGAGGCTTGTCGTACCAGTCTTCCACGCCACTGCGGGCTCACGTATCGTCATTCGCAGTTCACCCGTACCAAACCCGGCAAACAGGACATCAGGAGCAATAGCGGATACCTCCGGGCAGCCATGAAGCTGCAGATAGCTGGTCAGACGCCCGGTATCAAGTGCGAACCGGAATCGCTCCAATGGTCGCTCCGCGAGGTAACTCTGGATTTTTTGCGCATAGAGCGACTCATCGATCGGCATTGTCGTTGCCGCGACGACACGCACGACAGCAATGGACTGATATACCAAAAATCCACACACTGCTAGGCCGCATAGCACCGCAAACAATGTCATGCCGAGGTGCTTCCGGTGCCGCTTCAAGTCGTGCGCGTGTGCACGATGTGACTTGAGTAGTGCATGCTGCTCATTGGCACTGGACACATGCGAAACAAGACTGCCCGTCAGTGTGCGATTTCGTCGAAATGCATAGCGCTGGGCCAGATCAGTATCGGTTGCCCGATCTTGGCGTGATGAGCTGCGCTCACCACGTCTTGCGGGTGCCTGTTGTTTTTTTCGCAATAAATTCATTGTACTAGTGCTATTATAGCATCTGTCCCCTAGTGTTTGATGGCACCAAGTACTAGTTCGGCCATCTCACTTGCGGCCTGTGGCTTTGCAAATTCATGAAAGGCAATCCCCATCTCCCTGCTCCTTTTGTGATCAGACAAGATATTGACTACCTCGTCGGTGAGAACGCCAGGGTGTCGCTCTAGCTCATGCTCATCAACAACACTGACAGCGTTTTTCTCGGCGTATACGGCAGCATTCTTGAGCTGATGCCCCCCGGTCAAGTAGCCATTTGGAACAAGAATTGTCGGCTTGGCAAGTGCAGCGAGCTCAAGGATTGTCGTCGCACCGGCTCGAGCGATCACAAGGTCAGACGCACCGAGCATATCAGCCATCCCCTTGCTAACAAAGGCATGGAGCTGGTATCGCTCGTCGTCCTGTGGTGTCAAGCTACGCATTTCATCATATGACCCATCGCCGCTAATTAAGATGAGGTTCGTATGTATAAGTAGTGATTGTAGCTCCTCGGCCACCGCTTCATTGAGTCGTTGTGCGCCCAGTCCACCTCCCGTCACCACAACTAGTGGACGATCGGGGCTGAAACCAAGCTGCCGCTTAACCTGACGGCGGCGTTCGGCTGGGTACGGCGCGAACTCAGCCACCACCGGCACGCCCACATAGTGTGAAATGCTTGTCGGATAGGGATAAAACTTCAGCGGTGCGCCCGTTCCAATTGAGGTAGCCCACCGAGCGAGCAGACGATTTGTCAGCCCGGGATGCGCGTCTGAGTCGTGGATGACGAGCGGGATGCCGAGTAGTTTCGCCGCAAGTCCAATCGGTAAACAGACAAATCCACCCTTAGTAAACACAACGTCAGGTCGCCACTGCACGAGCTTGACGATACTCTGCAATATACCGGCAAACACAAGCACCATGTCGCGTAGATTTGGTAGCACGATGCCACGAAAATTCCGAAGCTGCTGCCATGTCGTCAGTGAATGATAGCGACGCAATTTGCCGCTGAGCACGGTATCAACACGTATCGTTTCGTCGAAATGCCCCATCACACTGCGCGCTGAGCTCGCAAATTTGCGATCACACCAAAAGCGCACTTCCGCGTGCGGGGCGCGGGCTTTAATTTCGCGGAGTACGGCGACGACTGGGGTAACGTGACCCCCCGATCCCCCGCCGGCTGCTAGAATTTTCATATCTAGACTCCATTATAGTACTGTGTGAGGTGAACTGCGATAGTTGATAGACAAGTCCCAGTGCGCCAGCGACAAACACCATACTCGTTCCTCCAAAGCTCAGCAGTGGTAATGTAATACCCGTCAGAGGTACAAGCCCGATCATCGATGCCACGTTGAGGACAACATGTGCCGCAAGCCAGCCAAAGACTCCTGCAACCGCAAGTTTCATCCTCATATCTGGCAACCTATCAGCAATACGCAGTACGCGGAGCAGCAGAGCGCCGAACAAGCCAAGGATTACCGTAACCCCCATAAACCCGAATATCTCTCCCATAATCGCGAATACGGAGTCGTTGATTGCTTCTGGTAGATACCCAGTCGCCTGGATGCTGTTACCGATACCAAGCCCCGCGAACCCACCAGTACCGAGCGCTATCATGGCGTTTTTAATGTGATAATTACTATCGTCTGCCGCGACATGCGAGCTATCGGCCGCTGCGTCGCCCAGGAAAAACGTCATCAGGCGTTCGCGGCGATGCGGCACAAACACAACGAGCAGCGCTCCAATCACCATAGCCACAACTACAAGACGGGTTAATAGTTTCCAGCTCATCCCACTCATAAGCAGCATTGCACCCACAATGGACGCCATCGCTAGTCCTGTCCCCATATCCTTTTGAAGTACCACCACGATAAATAGCATCAGCCCCGTGATACCAACTACTGGTAGTACCGTCCGCTCGACGTCATTCACCGCTCCTTCGCTCACCCGTTTACCCAGAAATACCGCCAGATACACGAGTAGTGCAATTTTTAGCACCTCAGCTGGCTGAAAACCACCAAGCGGCCCGAGGTTGAACCAGCGATACGCACCTAGTGTGTTAGCTGCAATCGAGTCGATATGTAGCAGATTCCCCGCCACGAATAGTAGCGCCGCCAGGCCAAGCCCAACCTGCACTAGTCGCATAGCCGAGCGCGTCAGTACCGAAAATGGTAACTTACTAAAGAATACAAAGGCTGCTATTGCAACAGCGAGACTGAGTGCCTGTTTAATCACGAAGTACGTGTCTGTATAGAAATCAGTGTTGTGAACTTCGTTGAGCACATTGGCACGCTGTGGCCCAATTGCATACATCAAAACCAGGCCAAGCAGCATCAAAAGCCCCATAAACAGCACAATCTGGTAGTCCGGACGATGTCGTCGCTGCGCCAGGTCGCCCACACCAGAGGCCATGCGGCCTACGGCTCGACGCGCTCGATTCACTGTATGTGACCCCCTGCAAGAGCAAGTAGTAGCCCAACGAAACCAGCGACACAGCCAATCACCCAGAATCGCATTGTCACCTTCACCTCAGGCCACCCCATCGCCTCAAGATGATGATGAATTGGAGCGGAAAGAAATATCTTGCGATGGAAAAGCTTTTTGCTTGTCATCTGCAGCAAGCTAGAGCCGGCCTCTACTACAAACACCACCCCGACAATCGGCAGCAAAAACAGTGTGTTCGTCAACATCGCAACCACCCCAAGACTCGTACCAAACGCGAAGCTTCCCACGTCACCCATCATAAAGCGCATGGGGTATATGTTGAACCACAGATAGCTCAGTAGCGCACCGACGGCCGTAAAGCAGAACCCGGCAATCATTTGATGACCTTGCAGGAGCGCGATGACGCCGAATACCGAGTACGCGATTGAGAGTAGCCCACCCGCAAGGCCATCGAGACCGTCGCTAATATTCACCGCATTACTCGTAGCAACTACGGCAAACGCGAATAGTGGCACAATCCATATTCCCAGCATAATATCACCGGCAAACGGCACGTGCACCGCATCGTAGCCCAGCTTAGTGTAGAAAAACCAACCGAGTACGAGACTAAGCCCCGTAATCATTGCAAATTTAATACTCGATCGCAACCCCGCCACACCAGTACCGGTGCCCCGAATGTTAATGAGATCATCCAGTAGCCCAACCGCTCCACCACCCAGCAGTGCTGCAAGCGGCAACCAGGTTTGAGCACGATCCAGGTTGAAGACATATGTCACCACGGTAATCGCCGTAATGCCGATCACACCGGCCATTGTCGGCACGGTACCGGCAAACTTGTTGGCGTGTAGCTTCGTAAAGACTTCGAGTTTTTCACCAAGTGCACTTGTGACGCGCTGCTTTTTCCAAAACTTGTAGCGGTAGGCAAAATACGTGTAAATAGGCGTGAGCACCATGGCCAGCAAAAATGCGCCCACACTGAGCATAAACGTTGCGCCCAGTTCGGAGGTGAAGTTATCAATGTTCATACGATCTATTATACCCCTACTCTCTCGGTGTCAGCCGTAAATAATCAATCATCCAGTTTGATATCTCGTTAAAAATCGGCATCGCATGCGCATTGCCCGACAGGTTCATGTCTTTTCCAGCCACTTCAACCATAATCACATAGCTTGGGCTTGCGCCCTTTTCACCACCAAACCCTAGGTAGGTACCGATCGTCTCGGTGCTGACATATTTACCATTTTTGATGGTCTGCGATGTACCTGTTTTGCCCCCAACATAGAATCCCGGCTTGTCTGTTTTGCTATAAAATGCCTGACGAGCCTGATATACCATCTCCGCCAAGGTTGTGGACGACGCAGGACTAATGACGCCAGGATACCTCGGCTTATCTGCTGCGGCATGGTAATTCCCGTCAGCATCAATCGTACCGTTAATAATCGACGGCACGTAGTACGTCCCGCCGTTCACGAGAGCACCAAAACCACTTGCGACCTGCAGCATCGTTGCGTCCATGCCCTGACCAAACGCCATGTTACTGTATCGTACCGCGTTTCCCTGCTCCTCATCGGGTGATACAACCACCCCCTTGGCTTCATTGGCAAGTTCAATACCACTCAGCTGCCCAAGACGTAGGCGATCATGAAAATATTCATACATTGTGTCCCTTGCCGATCGTGTGATGGAGCTACCATTGCCAAGCCGCTGCGCAATTGTCACCATACCAGTGTTGAGCGACCAGTTCAGAGCGTGCTGCATAGTAATGTTGCCCGTTTGCCCCTTGCTTGCATTGCTGACGGTAATGTCGTCAATCTTGATATAGTCCGTATTCAGATAGGTAGACTGGGGTGTAATGACACCTTTATCAATCCCCGTAGCAACAGTAAATGTCTTAATGTCTGAACCAGGTTCATACGGATTACTGATCGTATCGTTGTTAAACGCGGCAGCATCGGCTACTTCGTTTAGCTTGCTCGGATCATACGTTGGCAGATTCGCCATCGCCAGTACCTTGCCATTATTCGGATTCATGACGATGACGCTCAGCTGAGTGGCGCCGGTGCGCTGCATCCCCTCAACTAATGCCTTCTCAGCCTCAGCTTGAATATTTCGATCAATGGTCAGGACTAAATTATCACCGTCGCGAGCTGGCTTTTTTATGTTTTTGTCACCCACAGTGAGTGGCACGAGCCGCACATCGGTCACTGTCTTTAGTAACCCATCCTGGCCACGTAATCGATCATTGCTTGCCTGCTCAACCCCATACTTGCCGACGCCCTCACTATCGACGAAGCCCAATACCTGGCTCGCCAACTGCCCCTCTGGGTAGACGCGCTGGCTTACCGCGTCGAAACCAACACCTGCAAGATTTTCCTTTTTGAGCAGTTCCGCCTGTGTGCGCGTGACTTTTGTTGCGAGCACCTGGTAGCGGGTACCAGCACGCTCAATATACTGCGCAAAGTCTTTGCGGGTATTTCCGCCAGCTACTCGGTTCAGTGCATCAACAATCGCCTGCTTGTCAGCTACCTGCACCGGATCAACCCACACAGTATACACTGTCTCGTTCATGACAAGTCGCACCGGCTTATCCGCCTCCATTGCATATATCTCACCGCGCTTGGCACGTAGTGTGAACTGCTTGATCTGCTCGCTATCGGCCTGCGATACATAATATTGATGTTGAATTACCTGAATATAAAAAAGCCGCACAACAAAGAGCGCCATGATGATGGCGAGGATAATCGCCAGTCCCCTGGCGCGGCTCTTTGGTGCAAAATGTAATTCCATGGGTTATTCAGTGACGTGCTGAACGTCGGTCGGTGTTGTCATACTTTTTGCGACGCTGCTATTCTTCACTGCCTGTAGTGCGGTGAGTCGAGCATTCTCAACTTCGAGATCCTTCTTCTGCTCAGTGAGTGCTGATATCTTATCAGTAATGTCACTGGCCGCATAGTCGTAGCCCGAAGCCCTGGTGGCTTGCGTGAGATAAATCAAACCTAGTACGGTAATCATAAGTGCAACGAGCACCGTATGGGTCACTGGACCAAGCTTGACAGCAGATACAAACTGCACGGTATTTTGGTTCCGTGACCAGTTGGTAGTTCGCCGATTTGTAAATTGTGCGGTGCGTGTATAAGACATGTGGTGGATGTTTGTTTTTTATGTGTTGATGTTTTGGTGGAGAGTCGGCCAATGACCCTATTGCCAATAGGCCGATCTCCATGCGCGCATGTAAATCAATGGTTATTTGAAGCGAACTTCGACCTTGAATTCCTGTGACGCGTTTTGTACTGGGATGTGTACTGGCATTGCAGTTACGTCCCCTTTCTTGTATGTTTATTTTTTCACAGCGGCGCGAAGCTTAGCGCTTCTTGCGCGCGGGTTGTGAACATCGTGAGTGTGGCCTGCGATTGGCTTTTTTGTCAAAACGTCTAGCTCTGACTCATAACCGGCATCGCGTTGCTCGGTAAAATAGCGTTTTACGATGCGATCCTCCAGGCTGTGAAAGCTGATGATCCCTACCCTACCTCCTTTTTTGAGAAGTTTCGGGAGAAGCGGCATCAGTTCACGAACCTGGTGGAGTTCATCGTTTATCGCTATGCGAAAGGCCTGAAAGGTGCGTGTTGCTGGGTGGGTTTTCTGCCACTTGCCAACATGTGCGAGCCGTATAGCCTCGGCGAGTTCTCCTGTAGTTTCTAGTGGTCTGGCTGCGATAATGGCGTCGGCATATCGTTCTGCGATACGCTTTGGCTCTTCACCGTATTCATGGATGAGATGGATTAATGTTGTGCGATTTGCAGTATCAATCAGCGTATGGGCACTTTGTGCTTGCCGCTGGTCCATTCTCATATCTAGTGGACCACTCTTTGTAAAGGAAAATCCCCGCTCTGGTATATCGAGCTGTGGTGACGACACCCCCAAGTCAAGTAGAATCAAACTATAGTGCTTCCCGTCCTGCACAAGCTGTTTTGCAGCTGTCAGAAAATCGGTATGCATTACCTGAACCCCCTTGTCCTGTAGGTCGCCGAGTGTGCGGGTAGCATACTCGTCGCGGTCAACAAGTGTTGATTCGGTGTAGTTAGAGGTAATGCCCAAAATTTCCCGTGCGTGACCGCCGTACCCCGCCGTCAGATCAAGATAACTCTCATCTGATTGGGGCTGCAGCAACGTCAGGACGTCCTGGAGCAAAACCGGAACATGAAGTGGTGGATGTTCTTTGATACTCATACCCCACCATCATACCACGATCGAAAAGGTTTCAAATTCGCGGTGCGAGGCTAGGTATGTTCGAGATCACCAAACTGGTAGCAAGCATATATGTTTGTGTTTGCATGTGTTTGTTTTTGATAAGTTGTCAGTCGCAGCCGACGGGGTCTGCAAAGCAGAGCATAATCCGATTCTTGCGACTATTGAGAGACTTATGTGTGAGGTGGAGTTTTTTGGGAGGTGTTGTGTTTAAAGGAAGGTGCGTTCGACTATGTTTAGTGTGGGTCGATAAACCACTACTCACTACCAGATTGTTGATCTCGAGGATATCGTTTACAAATTGATTGTTAATGTACTGTCATGGTGGAGAAAGTGAACGATGAGGATTGAGGGGGCCTACCCTCCTACAGCTACAGTTTTGCAATAGAACATCGTAGCACCGTTTCAAGCTGGTGTACGAGTTCGAGTATCTGCACTGAGTGTATCATTTGTTTTTTGTTGTGGTGTTTGTGTTGCGGTGTTTCCGCGTGTGCCACTGAGCCCATAATACCCGCCAACGTCAACAATAAGCAATACCATTTTTTGACATATTTTCTCATTATGCTTTCGTTTTTCCACAGTTTTGTGGATAAGTCAAATTTTCAACAGATACAGCTATAGCCGCTCACCTGTTGAGCGTTGTAGTACTTTTCGCAATGTTGTGCCGTACTTTTTACTATTTCGCAAGCTGAAGCGTTACCCATATGAGAAACAGTATCCCATAGATGAGGATTGACGCTGAAAGCGACTTGACCGAGGGTGCGGCAGTTGCATTAGGAGTAAATGTTTGTTTTACCATTTTCATGATAATTCAATTGTAGCATAAGCTTGATATAATGTCAATGTTATGAGAGTTGCCTCAAACTGGCCCGTATTGCCTTGATCGCACCAAGCGCCTCTGTCATACCATGCACCGCAACAACACCACCAGGGAGCCTGCCTCGCTGGAAATCGAGCTGATTTGCCTCATCCTCAGGTGTTATTCTAATTCCCAGTATATGAGCATTGATCCCGTTGAAACTATCGGTTTTATCGTCGAGCAGTATAATCTTTCGAGCGACCGTTTGTATGCCCTCTTCGACCGACATACTGTCTGGCAGATAGAATCCGTCGCCAGTTTCGTACCATTTGGTGATTTTGGCGCCTTTCTCTCTGCGGTTACAGACATACGCGGGTAGATCATCAAGTCCTGCAGCAGCAATCTTGGCAAGTTGCCAGGTCTTAGCGTCAACCCACTGCTGGTCATGGCGGTCTGGCGAAGACGCTCCATAGGTAAACATCGCCAGGAGCACCCCTTCCGCGACCGCATATTCGATGATCTTGCGCGCATCTTTCATAAGTAGATCGTGTTGATGTCCGCGCTCAACGAAATCGGCCTCAACGTTGTGCTGCCAGGAGTACCCGGTGCCCTCAAGTGAATGATTGATAAATCCAACCACATTGTACGACTCTCCAGCGGCCTTTGTGCGGTGATACTCGTCGTAGAGCTGCTTTGCGGTGAGCGGCGTGTTGTAGGCGGTCGCCTGCACGGCAAGATCAAAAGCTTTTGCCGTGTCTACCGCACAGCGATCAACATCAAAAAATATTGCCTCTGGTATGCGAATAATACGCCGTTCACCCGTGTCAAACTGCACTAGTCGCTCTGTCACCATCTATGCCTGGTCATGCCGCACGATGTCAATCAGCGTGCTAGCAACCGCCACTGGGTTGTGTCGAATCAGCGAGCGCGTCACGGGCAAATGAGTATCCGCGGGATTATATGATGCGATCTGGCCAAGATAGCTCCCGCCAATCGACTGATATGGCCGCTTTGCAAGCTCCGCCATGTCGACTTCAACCAAATAGTCATTCTCGGCCTTATAGCGCTGGAGAATTCGCTCCGAAGGTATCTGGTTATTGAATAACACCGCGTCCAAAAATCCCCCGCCACCGAATCGCTCAATCTCTTTTACATGATCACCCACCGTGAATCCATTGGTCTGGCCGTCTTTTGTTACCAGGTTACACACATAGACTACTTTTGCCTTGGTGCGACGAAGCGCGTCGCCAACACCGTCAATAACCAGTAGAGGACCGAGCGAGGTGTAGAGGTCGCCAGGCGCAATTACCACAAGATCCGCCTGCTCTATCGCCTCGACAGCCATTGGGTTGACCGTCGCGGCCGGCTCAAGCGAGAGCTTTGCTTTGCGTGGATCATAGCCAAAATGATCCGCGTCGATCACGCGTTCGCCGTGCAGTGTGAGCGTCCCTTTGGGCCAGCTCATTTTAAGTCGTACGTTGTCATATGTCACTGGTATCACCGCGCCATTCACACGCAAAACCTCGCTCGCCGTGTCGATGGCATCACGGAAACTACCTGTGGACTTTTCGAGTGCAGTCAAAAATAGATTACCGAACGAGTGTCCCTCAAGCATCCCTTCCTCAAACCGATAGTTGAATAGGTCTCGGATCTTTGGAGAGTCGCTGAGTGCCACAAGACACTGGCGCACGTCACCGGGCGGCAACACACCCAGTTCATCACGAAGCACCCCCGTACTCCCGCCATCGTCGGCCATATTCACAATCGCGGCAATTTTTGTGGTATATTCTTTCAGCGCGGAAAGTAGCGTAAAACTACCGGTGCCCCCACCGATCACGGCGATCTTTAGTTCATCAATTCCAAACGGTGAATCCATATCATCCCCTCAGTTTCTTAACTACTTTGGCGTACCATACTGCGCTCGGACGAGGAATGCGCTTCATGGTCGTATAGTCAACTTCGGCGAGCCCATAGCGCGGCCAGAAGCCCCTATCCCACTCAAACCGGTCGGTGAGCGCATACACCACAAACCCCAGCACGGTGACACCATTCTGCACTGCGGCCTGCAGGGCAATAACACTCTGCGCCAGCCACCATTTACGATACTCATCCTTATAGTCCGCAATTCCACTCGCTGTCACTATGATCGGCAGATGATAACTGTCATGCACTTCCTGTAGGACATACTTGAGTGTGTCGGGATCCATTTGCGCATCGACATCACTCATATGAGTATCAGGGTTGTGCACCCTATAGCCATACACGCGCTGGCTCCCCTTGTAATTGATACCAATGAAGTCGCTGTGTTTTGCAACTTGCCGCAGCAGATAGCTATTTTCTTTAAGGCGCATCACCACGGCGCTCTGCTCGCTCAGCCAGGCATCATCTCCCGGGTAAATATGCGTATAGTTCTTTGCGATCCCCACTTTAAAGCGGCGATTCTCAGCGTGGATTATCTCGGCGACTTTGCGGTGTGTGTAAATAAGATTTTGCAGCACAATATGAGCGCGACGCTTACTCACCACTTGCGGTGGCCACTTGCCCTGAACATAGCTCATATCGACATAGGTTTGCGGCTCATTCAGTGTTACGATATAGCGCATACCGCCGCCAATTTCCTGCAGCAGGTGTTGGACATACTCCACAAAATACCGTACGTTAGCTCGTTTTTCAAACCCTCCCTTTTGCGCAAACCACACTGGTAGTGTGTAGTGAAACAGCGTCACAATCGGCTCAATGCCACTCTTTTTCATAGCTATAAACTGCTGCCGATAGTGATTGATCGCCTCGGCATCCCACGACCCCTCCTCGGGCTGTATGCGCGACCACTCGATACTTATCCGAAGTGTGTTGAGGTGCATCATCCTGGCCAGCGCAATGTCCCGCTGGTAAAGCTCATATCCATTCACTGCCCGGCCAGATATGTAGTTTGACGGCGACTTTGCGGCTGATTTAATGTGCGGCCACACTGCTAAATCATCGTACTGATATGAACTCTGGCTGGCCAATGCTTTGGCGTTCTCAAGCTCCCACACCGTCCATTGATTATGCACACCGCCCTCATACTGATGCGCAGAAGTAGTCGCCCCCCACAAAAAACCTTTCGGAAACGATGATACGGGTCGATTCGGCATATAGCTCTATTATACCAGGCGCGCGCTAGATTGCCTGATCTGAGGCCGCACCACTCTCGCGAAGCTCCTTCTTGCCCTTCAGCTCATACTTGATACCAGTCATATCACTTGTCACATAGTCATCATTCAGCAGATTGACAAACTTTGCGGTGTCTTTCGCATCCATCAATATAATCGCGCCAGCGGCATCATCTGTCAGCAGCTCAAGTCCCATGGTATCGGCATGATCAACTACCTGTTCCTGCGTTACCGTCCCGACCTCTACTTTTTGGAGCTTTGTCACGAGGCTCGGCGTGTCGCGGACAAGTGCGTCAAACGTCAGTCCGTCAGGGAATTTGAGCTTGAAATGCTGCTCGATCTCTTTAATCTTCTCTTCGGCTACGGCAAACTTTTTGGCATCATAGCCAAACATGCGAATGAATTTTGTCTCACTAAACGCAAATATGTCCTTCCCCACTACCAGCACTTGGTTATCTGGAGTGATACGCAGGCCCGCGTCGGCACTAAACGGCTGGAAGGAGTCACCGTTGTACATCCATGCTGTCGCTCCCTTAAGCACCTGTGACTGTGGTAGTAGTTTGGCGATAAAAAATGGTTCGCCACCCGGCTTTTGGAACCGCGCCATGATCCCCTTGACCTTCTTAAATTCGTGATCACCCTCGCGAAACACCTCTAGCCCCTCTTCGCCATAGAGCACCTGCTCGATAACCTCCTGAGCGTGCTCGACCTTGTCGAGTTCAGTGCGCTCTAGTACATTATCCTCGGCCGCAGCGGCCTCAAAATCACGCACTAGCATCCCGGTCGCGGCGCCAGTCTGCACCGTACTAATCATGTCGTAGAGGAATAGCACTTTCAGCTGCGCCTTAAGCTCCTTGGCATAGTTCGTCGCATAGACCGTGTAGCCCTTTGTAAAGAGGAACAGGTCGACTTCTAGCTGATCCTTGTCTTTATCGGCCATGTTTGCCCAGTGAAAAATGTCGGTTGGTGTTGTTGTGGTATCGGTAGTTTCAGTCATATACACCAGTGTACTATTTCAACTCGCTTACACAAAGTACCCTGTCGGTGTACGTATGTTGCATTATTGACAATATAGTATATTGTTGCACTTGCTACATCATCACTTACATTACCTTGCTCTCTTGCGAGATTTTTTATTATATGTTTTCTCATTCATTGTCATACGATCGACTATATGTTGTCATTTTCGTTTCGGTGATCTGGGTTTTATTGCATAATATTATTATACACACTATTGACAGTGTGTATAAGTAGTGTGTAGCGGTATTCTATGATCTGTTATGTAGCGACCGTATCTTCGCCAAAGTACTTTTGGAGCCGCATCGTGATGCTTCCCTCGTGACGTCCAAGTTTTTTACTGAGCTGCTTCACAGTAGAGCCGTTTGTAAACTCCTGGGTGAGTGTAGCGTCATCGGCGGCCGTCCATGGGCGGTAGGCGTTTGGATATGTCTCTCTCATTGCTGCAATTTTTTCTGACCATCCAGCGCTGCCCGCCTTCTTCTTTGTGCCCTTTGGCTCGGCAAGCTGCCTCCCGTCCGCTTGCTGCTGCAAATGGGCAAACCGCTTCTTTGCATCGCCTGCCTGCGTTCTGAGGTGCACATCAATGTCGGCCGCCTCGGTGCTCACCTGTAGCGCCATACGGTTTATACCAACTAAGTACAGGTGCTCGATGTCTTTCACTCGGCTTAGCGCCACATAGCCCATGCCCTCGACAAATGCTTTTCTTAGGTCGATACGCGCCGCATCAAGCGTCATGCCCTGGCTTTTATGCACCGTGATTGCCCAGGCCAGCCTGAGTGGTATCTGGCTAATACTCGCACGTTTTTTATCGCCATCACGTAGCTCCCAGGTGTCGGGCTGCATCGTAATCACCTTGCCATTCATAAACTCCACAACTGGATAGTCACTACCGGGCTCAAAATCGACGACCGTACCAATACTACCGTTGACATAGCGTCGGGCGGCATCATTTTTGACCGCCATAACCAGTGCACCAAGCTTGACTGTCAGTGCAGGAGGCGCAAGCACACTGCGCTGCAAGCTCTCAACGTAGTTAGCGCTGCCTGTGCTGTGTTGCTGGTACATCACCTCATCGCCAGGTAGCGCGGCCAGCCGCAATTCGTTGATACGATCAACATCCACATTCACCGTATGAAGCTCCGTCAAAGTCATTCCCTCTGGGGGGTTTGTGTCAGCCCTGGCGAGCAACGACTCTGCATGATGCCTTCGCAGCTCACCCTCACGTAGTGCAGTCAAGATACCATGCAGCGCATCGCCCTCGGTTTGACGGAATTGCTCATCAAGATAGAGTACGACGGGCGTTAGCTCATTCCATACATTGCTATTAACGACAAACCTGCCCTGGCGCGAACCATCTCGATTGATCGGCGGTAGCTGGAAAAAGTCACCACTCATCACCACCTGGATTCCTCCAAAGGGTATATCCTTGCGACGTACTAGTCGGCACACCTCATCAATCATATCGAGCCGAAAATCATGCAACATACTGATCTCATCGATGATCAGTATGTCGGTTTTTTCAATGATTTCTCGCCTACCCTTAGACATGTGGTCAAGGAACTGCCCCGGTAGCTCGTCGCTCACACCGATGCCTGCCCACGCATGGATAGTACTGCCGCCAAGATGCGTAGCCGCAAGCCCGGTCGTGGCCGTCACACTGACATGCTTCCCCTCGTATTTACTCAATCGAATAAATTGATTGAGCACAAACGTCTTACCAGTCCCTGCTGGCCCCGTGAGCAGCGCACTTTCGCCCGCCAACAATATCTCGAGTGCTAACCCCTGATTCATCTGTTTCTAGTATAGACGTTTGCGCCCCGCGTGTCTGTTGTACTATTTATCCCAGGTAAACCCATGACCAAAGTGACCATAGCGTGCGGTTGCCTCAAATTGCGGCTTCGTGAGCTCAAGAGTCTTAATAATCCCACGTGGGGTCAAGTCATAGCCCTCAACTCGTTGCTGCACCCCATCCACGATCACCGTTGCTTCCAATGGTTCGGCATAGCCGATTGCGTACGCCAGATAGCAGTACACTTCCTTGGCGTCATGTTTGCGCAAATAGTCCACCGCGATGCGGCGTGCCATATAGGCAGCACTGCGGTCTACTTTCGTTGCATCTTTCCCACTGAAGCAGCCACCACCTATCGGTACACCTGGCCCGTAGTTGTCGACTACCAGTTTGCGCCCCGTTAGGCCCGCATCTGCATCAAAACCACCCTGTTGCCAATCACCTGCAGGGTTTGCGTGAATGACTACTTTTGGCGCCGGTACTGCGAGCGACTCCTCCGTAAGCCATGCCTCGACTGCGCGACGCAACGCCGCAGAGGGCGCATGCTGAAAGCTTGCGACAACCGACTCTACCACCCCATCACGCAATGTTACTTGGGTTTTTCCGTCGTATGGCCATGTTGTATACAAATATTGGTTTAGCCGGCGAGCCAAAACAGTTTCGAGCGGCAGTAGTTCAGGTGTTTCATTACACGCATAGCCAACCATAATTCCCTGATCACCTGCCCCGCCGCCATCAACACCACGAGCAATTTCGGGACTTTGCTTCACAATATGCTCAATAATCTCCACGTTGTCACCCGCAAGGCGCCGCACGATCGGCGCTACATCAATATGCTTCGCTGCCGTGACCTCTCCGGTCAAAAACACCTTGCCGTGACCACCACACACCTCGATCGCAACCCGTGCCTGGGGGTCGCGCTCAAGATATGCGTCAAGCAGCCCATCGCTTATTTGATCACACAGCTTATCTGGGTGGCTAGGGCTGACACTCTCGGCGGTTCGATAGTTTACTTGTTGTACAGACATAAAAAAACTCCTTTCATCTGTCCACGTACGTTCAGACGAAAGGAGTCTATACTAGCGACTACTATGGCATCTTTCCCGGACGGGTTGGAATTAGCACCTGGTGTACACACTGGTTGCTGACGGGTCAACGGGCCAAATCCCTTACCGTACTCTTGATACTTAATTGTTAATGCTTCTAGTGTATCAAATAGTTATTCAGCTGGCAAGACTACGCCGTGTGGTTGTAGTCGATTCCGCGCGCACTCACCATATCCTGCTGGAACTGCGCTATCCTATCAAGCAGCACATCGACATCAGTTTCACGTAGTAGTTCATGGGTAAGCATTCGGTACGATTTCGGATCCTTGTACGTATTTGTCTCCTCATCGAACTCAAGCTCTTCTGTAACTTCAAGCAATAGGTCATCTCGAAACCCCCTGGGAACCGCAACAGCATGCGCCGTGGCAGGGCTCAAGGTTTCCGCACGCAGCACCTGGGCGTCCCTCATTGCGACACCATCCCACTCGAGTCGATATATGTTGCGCTCCGTGTAGTACTGATCGCTGTCAGACTGAAACCATGATTCGGTCTCGAGCACCACGAGCTTACGAGCTACGTCGCCGTAGCGAACAAGTGCCGAGTAGTGCCGGTCATGCTCTATGTGAGTACGAAATTTACGATCTGGGACAGACCACTCCGTCACCGCACCAGGCAGCAAAAACGCTTTACCAGGAAAACGCTGTGTTACTTTAGCCTCACCCGGAGGCACACTACGAACCGCCGCTTGCATCTGCTCGATACATACCTCTCCCTGCTCAATTGTTGGCGCGTCCCACCCTACGAGCCGTTCGCCAAAGTACCCCATCGCTACAGTCTTATTCCTTCTCGAGCTTTGTTTGCCCACTCGTCAGCCAGCTCGTTACCTTCATGACCCACATGCCCTCGAACCCACAGCAGCTCTGCCTGGCTTTTGCCATATAGTCCGTATAGTTCTTGTACGAGGTCTAGATTTTTAATATCACCACCTTTTTTTGTCCAGCCGCGCGCCGCCCAGCCTGGCGCCCACTTGGTCACCACGTTGATCCAAAATTCGCTGTCAGTATGGATTTTGCACGGCTCACTCGCAGCGACGCTCAATGCTGCGATCAGTGCGCGCCCCTCCATACGAATATTAGTCGTATCACCATCTTCACTCCCTAGCACCACCGGCTTACCCGCCTCGATCACGGAAAACCCGCCCGGCCCCGGGTTAGGGCTCGCACTACCGTCTGTATAGAAAACTCTCATGCGCAGCTGCTACTTCTCGCAAGCGATGCCGTCGTTATCACGATCAAGCCGTCGCTCATAGCTAGGGTTATTTCGTTTGATATCAAAGACACCAGCATCAAATGCCTCAGTACAGTTATCGAAATGTCGACCGTTCGTCGCCTTGCTTGTGGTTTGCTTTGCAATACTATCTTTCGATACTTGGCTTGCCTCAGCGGCAGGGTCAGCATTGACTGCAGCCGTCTCGCCATCAGCCTGCGTCTTCACGCTGGCATAGGGAGATCCATCTGTGACGGGTGTTTGGTTGGCAACCCAACCAAACGCACCGAGCCATACCGTAATCACTGCGATTAGCACAGGCATGACCGGGCTTTTTTTGAACCCTTCGGGGTCTTTGGCATACCAAACCGCAGCAACAACAATAGGGATAATCGGCAGCGCAACCAGGTAGAGTAGTATTGCTATTACTATGCGCTTAGTCCGGCCCCATGCCTGGTACCTATAGCGCACGCCTGGGAAACGTGACAATATCCACACCGCCCAGCCTGGGCCGGTTACATACTCTTGGCGCCCCGCGCTCTCTGCTTCAGCATTTGCCTGTTTGGCAGTAATCCGACGAACCTTAGTTTGTGCCATAATTCATTCCTCCTGATTAATAATAACTCGGTTAGCGTGACTGTAGTGCGTCGAGCGCCACACTCATCGCAGCAAGCACGCGCCAGTCAACCCGCCCCCAGAACTCATCATCAGCTTGCAGTACATAATGGTCTCGGAAGAGGGTGGTTTTTTTGTATGTCGCCATCACCCTACCCGATACAGGCTCTACAAATACAAAATGGTACTTGAGGAACATCATAGCAAGCTCAACAAACACGCCAATAATCGGCAGCTCACCGCCGAAGCGTCGCAAGACCGCAAGCCACTGATTGCTCTCTTTTACAACTGCCAGTTCGTTGCCACTAACATCAAGAATCTTCCACGTGCTACTCACAAGCGACTGTGCGAATTCTTTTTTGAACGCACCAACTAGGTTACCGTTCGCATCCTCCACAAAATACCGCCCATGAACGTCAAGCACTTTTTCGGCGCGGAACGTGAACGCCAGCCGATCGCGCTTTTCGTCGGTATAGAACATTACTTTTTCTTTCATAGCTAGTCGCTTCTGCTGCGCCAGCCCCACGGCCGCACCCGCAGTGCCATCATCATTAGCTTGAAATAGCGTGTACTTGTTGACGAATGCCGTGATCTTTTGTTTTACAACTAATCGAGGTTTCATGGTGTGTCTCCCTTATATCATTATAGTATCATGAGACACCGCCCGTTTTACTGTGCTTACGAAAAGAATTAGTCGACATAGTCAGTTTGGTAGGCCGAATCGGTCGCTCGCGCCCGCCCGATCGCAAGCAGCATAACCATTATGATACCGAATGTCGCGGAGTACGCAGGATAGAGCAGCCCAGTCACGGATGCATGCGCCATCAACGCAGCACCAAAAGTCAGCACACTCCCCGCGGCCGAGACAATCCAGCTCACGGCCGATTCTTCCTCTGGCTCATTCCAGGCATGAAGCAGCGTGGGTATGTAGGCAATCGTATCAACCATCAACATAATAGCCAGTGCCAGTACCGCATCTTTTTGCACAAACAGCGAGGCGATACCTACGGCCGCACCAACTAGCGCAACGACATCCAGCTTACCAAGCGCTCGACTACCATGCCTCCAGCCAGTGACCACTATGGCGATACACCCGACGACCGACACCATCGACAGCACCGCACTTGCCACTTGGCCCTCGCGCACGCCAATGTAAGTCATTGCTGATAGCAGCACTGCCCATATCGCCCATGACGCCAGTCGAGGCCGTGCACGTCCTCTCGTAACATCGCGTAGATACGGCAATGCGCTAATTGATGAAAGTAGGAGCCCAGCCCCAAGAATAATTGCTACCATATAGTAGTATCCTTTCTTTTAGAAGCGCCACACCAAAAACTGGCCGACACATTGGTTAGTTGTCGGTCAGTTGGTGCTGAACTGACCAAGAAAGTTCTCGTTCAGGGAGCATACCCCTACCGCATGCAGGAAAACTTTAGTATTACCATTATAGCATATCGTTGCCGTAGTGGCTATTACCTGCTCGCGGGGGCTAATGGGTGGCGAGCTTACCCGCGAATATCAGCAAGCTCGATATCAAATACCAAATCACTGTTGGCGGGAATGTTCGATGCGGGGCTACGATCACCATATGCCATAGCAGCGGGGATGACGAGCCGACGCGTGCCGCCCACTTTCATGCCAGGCACACCATTTGTCCAGCCCGCGATCACTTGGTCTAGGCCAAACGTAATCGCCTTACCAAAGTCATGGCTGCTTTGGAAAATAATGCCATTTTTGCAAAGTGCGCCGGTGTAGTGCGCGGTAATCGTCGCACCCGGCTGCACCTCCCTGCCGGCGCCCACCTCAACATCTATCACTTCTAGTTCGGCTACACTCTCGCGTGGTTCAAAGTTCGGTAATTTTGTGCCTTCGTATTTCATAATTCTCCCTTGTATTAATTATTTGTCCACACAGCGTCTATATCGGCCATAACGCCTATTGTAGTCAGCAGTGAATCAATCATGCTTTGATAGTGGACAACATCGTCAATCTCTAAATTACGTTGCATGCGGTCCTTGAGCCACTTCTGTGCGGGCTTATAGCTACCTATCATGAACTGCCAGGCTGATTCGGGAACATTTCCAAAGTACTGTGTCTCGTTGATATAGACCCGATCCCCGTCTCGCACAATATTTGTCACTTCGCCACTACCAATTACAGGAAAACTAACATTCGCGGTATCACGCCGAGGCTCCACACCAAGATGGGCTTGTCGGAGTAGGCCGCCCAGCTCACGGAGTTTTACAAACATATCGTCATTCATCGCAACAGGTATTCGCGGAAAATCTGTTTTGAGTAGCTCTGCATACGTTTTTCTATAGGTCGGACAGTAAAGGGTCGCGTAAATATAGTCGAGAATATCTTCAGATTGATAGTGAATCGTTAGGTTTCTAGTTAGCGCCGACAGTTGAGCGTCTGCGAAGTTTGCCGATCGACTCCCGTCGGTATTATATCGGTAAAGCGGAAATAGCGATGATGTCTCAGAGGTGCGATTTGAAATATAGCCCGACTCCGCAACTCGTCCTGAGATAAATGCATGCTGATAGGTTTCGCCTGTCTTGTATTGTCGACACACGCAGAGTGCGATATCCGAATCCGAACGCATCTCACTAGCCACGGGATACCTCGGACTATTCATAGTTCCCATTGGCTGGCCAGTATAGTAGGTCCACCTTAAGTCGAATGGGCGATATGCCACCTGGCGATAACCTTCTCCACGCGATAGAGTAGATTTCACGTCCTTCACCGCTCGGTCGAGGCTCCAGCTCTTTGTATCCTTCCGAAGTGCATACTTATGGCGCAGTTCATCTTCAGGCAACGTACGAAAGTCTTCCACTCGACGCTCGGCCTCGTACCGACTAAATTGAAAGTTAACCTTGTCATTAGCGGATATGATACCACTTGAAAATAAGGGGAACAGGTCATCAAGCTTTACGCCCTGCAAATACTCTGTCATGACTTTATTATCACGCTTCACAAACTCATACAGTGGCGCCTGTGGAACAATCTTTGTCCAGTCATCATGGTCAAGGCGCAGACGCTCAAATTTATCATGGCGAGAACCGATCAGTTCATCAGTATACACTTCAGCAAACTCGCCTTGCTTTGACCCATCAGCGACAAAAATATTTATACATACTCCCTGCTCAACACCGCTAAAAACATTTTCATCGATTTTATTGTCACCGTAGTATTTAGGGCGCTTCGTACTACCATGGAGGTTGAGGATATATATCTTGTCAAAGGTCCTCAAGAAATGATTTCTCACTCCGCGAAACGTGGGTGCATCAAGGTAATTATTGTTATTGATATAGGCAAGAATACCCTCTCCGTTTTTCTCAATAAGGTTCTCGGCAAACGCTAAGAACTTTATATAGTCGTCGTTGAGATTCATTTCAAATCGAATTGCGCCACGCTCTTTTATACGCTCACCATCGACATACTTATACTTATCAACCAGTTTTCGCTGTGCCGAAGTGAGATTATTCGAATTAATGCTGTAGGGCGGGTTGCCCATAACCACCATGACTGGCTTTTCTGACTTAACCTCTGCGGCAAGTCGTGATTCTTCGGCAACAGCTTCGCCGAGCCCAAACATTGCAAACATGTCCCCCTGGTCGGGCACACCCTCTTCTAGTGTGTTTGTCAGAAACACATTAAGCCGCTCGCCACCCAGGTCAACACCCGTCTCCCGGAACGTCATACCAAGCTTGAGATGCGCTACCGTATACGGCGCCATCATGAGTTCAAAGCCATACAGGCGCGGTACAAGATACTTCTTCGCATAGTCGGGCCATTGTCCAAGCTGCCGGTCTTTGAAGTGGTGATCAAATATGTATTTTATTGTTTCATTCAGGAATGTGGCCGTTCCAGCAGCGGGATCAAGCACCTGAACGCGGTAAAATTCTTTAGGTACGATTGTAGTTTTACTACTACGCGTGTTGCCAGCTTTAATAATCGAATGCTGCTGACCGGTGTCAACCATTTTCGTAAATGATGACTTACTCGCAATGCCATCGGTGATATCAAAATTATTACGCAATATTGCATCAATCCGACTGACGATATATCCCACAACAGGAGTCGGGGTGTAGTACGCACCCATAGCCTTTCTCATTTCACCATCATATGCATGCAGAAAGTCTTCGTAAAAATGGATGATGGGGTCCTTTGTGTCCCTGCTCTGTTCAATAACTCTCAAATGTTTATGTACGATTGTCTGGACATCGCTCACGCTAAATATCTCGCACAGTTCGTCAACGATTTTTGCTAGTCGACTATCAAATCCCTCTCCTGCAATATGATCAAAGAACTTCCGCAAGAATGGATTTGATCTTGGAACTAAATCACGGGCTTCAAAGCGGCTAAATGAATCAGGTGTTGTATCACCATATCTTGCAACAAAGAGCCCATACACGAGCGTTTGAGCGTACATGTCCGCAAACTTCCCCACATCAAGATCGTGCACCAACAACTTCTTCATCATGTCGTATATTTTTACCAGATCACGAGCATCATGCTGATCACCAGAAAGATATATTTCGACATTGTCCCGAATACGTCTCGCTTTTGCGCCCATAATCTGCGCCAGTCGCTTGCCACTGCGGATACTCTCGGGTGGCAACTCAAGAAAATTCTGCAGCTCTCTCAGAAGGCGCTCGGAGTTCTCTGGCGTAAGGTATAGTTTGCCATTCCTCAGCTCTCCGAGTGTGATGGTTTCATATTTTTCACCGTTGTTATAAAAACGAAACTCAAGATAGTTAGTTAGGAAGAGATTCGTATATCCCGCGTACCGCTCCATCTGGTCGGTTTTCTCGACCTTGTCGAGTGACTTATCGATATCTTTAGCTTCGGCATAACCCTTAATGATCGTATTGTGTGAGCGCTTTAGGAAAACATAGTCTGGCGCACCGTGCTCACTGTGTCGTGGATCATTAACAGCAATCACGTCATCAAAGTGCTCCATAAGCTGCTTGAGCGCTGGACGGTATGCATTTTCACGAGCTTGACCGCTATCAAACTGGCTTTTGATTTCCTCAAGGTATTGGTGAATTGCCTCTTGCATAGTCCTCATTATACCCCACTTCAGCCACACCCCTCACGGTCATTTAGTCACGAATCTCAATCCCATTCCAAAACGCCACATACCCCGCAAAGTCGTGACCCACCTTTTCTACAGATCCCTCTTTTGGCTCAGGGTAGTACCACGCGCCGAACTCATTTCGATTACCTTCAACTACCACATCATAGTAGCTTGCCTCACCTTTCCAGAAACAGGTTGTATGATGATCGCTCTCCTGAAAATATTCGCGTTTCAGCGCCGATGGTGGAAAATACCAATTCCCTTCAATCCGTATCAGTGCTTCCTTCGGGGCTTCTGCGACTACCGCGTTGTTCCATATTGCCTTCATCGTACCCTCCATGGTTATGGATATATTGTAGCATCCGCTTTACTAGATGGTATAGTCAGAGAATGTCTCTGGTGTGAATGCTGTGCTAGCCGACAAGCGCGACCAATTTTCGCGGCAAGACGGCGCGCATTTCGATCACCATTACCAACCCTACCTGTCGTTTATATTCACTTACGAATTAGATCATTGTTGACGTCATCGACAACGCGGATGAAATTGTCACGCATCGCTCGGGTATGAGGATTGCCCTGCTGGATCGTTTTGAATAATTCCAGCGAATGATGTTTCTCGAGGTCGGCTAGTTTCAGGAGTCGCTCGAAGGACGGCGTAAAGAGTTTTTGATCATGGATACCCATATCATTGAGTGCCCGCGCGATAAAAAACGTCAGACCCTGTACTACAGCGATTTCACGGTCGTGCTCATCGGCACTCATCTCCACCACGCCGAGTCCAAGTGAATTAGCGAAATGTTTGATGTTCTCATACGGCTCAGTGGTCGATACTTCTGGACACATGACAAATGTATGCCCTGCGAACGAGACGCTTGCCGACTCCGGCCCAAACATCGGGTGCGTGGCGACGAGCGGCTGATCGGGCATAATCGATCGGATAGTTTCGACCGGCTTCACCTTCACCGAACAGACGTCGACAATGACAGTGTGCGGCTTCACGATCGGTTTGATCGCTTCCAGCGTCTCCGTGTACGCATCAAGCGGTACCGCCAGGACGAGGTAATCGACGTCGACCACTTCCTCGAGCGTCACCATCCACGAACTCGTCCGTCCGCTCTGGCTATAGACCTTTACCCGAGCATACGAGCTAAGCTTTTCCGCGAGAAACTTACCAAAACTACCGAAGCCGATGATACCGACTGCTTTCATAGCGCACCTTTCAGCTTCATCATTTCTGGCAATGGATCATCGAACCGCACTGCAGTTAAATCACCCTCTGCGTCATGATCGACGTCAAAAAATTTTGCTTCGATTTCAGTGTTCATGTTGCTCCTTAGGTGTTTTGAGATTGTATATACGACATCAATTCTTCGGTTGATGAGAATTCCTCAAGCTTTGGCGACCAGTGTGCGTTGTTATCACGAACGGCTAGATAGCCAGCACGTCCTTCGACGATCTTCTCTCCTGCATCATGATGAACAGGTACCTTTCCATCTTCGCCCCATGCAACAAAGGCATGGATAAACCACTCCATCTTGGAAATCGGCTGATGCACTTCGAGCAAACGCCAATTTTTGAAACGGTAGCCAACCTCCTCTTCGGTCTCGCGCTTGGCAGCAGCTAGTACTGTTGCGTCTTCAGCATCGACTCGTCCGGCAATGATGTGGTTTTGTCTCAGGACACCGCCAGGCTGCTCTTCATGACATGCGATAATCTTCCCATCGTCGTCGATTGCAACGACTGCAATCGTATCTGGACGCCTCAACATCTCAAACGTCCCATGGCTGCCATCAAACATTTTCTGCTGCCACTGATAGACATCAAATAATACACCACGAAACACGCATGATGCATTATCAGGGATCAAGATTGCGTTGTCGGGTAGTGTTCTTTGTGTCATTATTTCTCCATCTTTATTGCGTCTAATTCTTTCGCCGCTGCATTTGGGTCTGCCCAGCACTGCTCGAACAGATCCCATGATATATGCCTGAACGGTACAGGTGTGTAGTCCAAACCACCCGGGTCATGTGCAAATAACCCCTGAGCGTCATAGCCCACAACGACGACCGAGTGCCCCACAAAGCCGTCTTTACCTCGCAGCCGACTAGAATTCACGTTCACACGCAGTAGATATCCGTCATCAAGATACCGTCGTACATCCACTAGTGTTGGTTCTTGGCGATGCACGATATGTGGTCGCGCCAGCAACTTTTTAGCTCGTGCGACTTCGGCCGGAATGTTTGTATGATCGGTACACCATTGTCCGACATCCGCCCCAAAAGCACGGACGAGCGCTCCTTCGGGATCATCGACAAAATCTTGTGGATCTGTCGACTCATGATGCCGCACGTCGTAACCCTGCTCATCAAACCATACCAGCGCCCCGTAGGCCCACGTGCCTTTATCTTGCTCATAGCCGCACACGTCGGCCCATTCACTCATAGGGATACTAAAATTCTTATCAAAATACATCGCGATCATGCGAAATGCCACCACGACACACTGCATCCCGTCTGGAGTGTTCGGCACAAATGGCACATCATTTCGCGTATTAGTCATACCAGATAGTATAGTCTATTATACTCAGTGCTTAAACAATTCAGTCGGTATCCTCAATCGAAAAATATTTTATCGCTCTGCTAAGTTATTGGGAGCGTCCTCGTTACGCTTGATAAGTTTTTGTGTCAACTTATGTCCATGCGCTTCAGCTCTTTTGCGGGCAGTGTGAAACTGTTACTTGTATTGTCACAAAAAGAGTAATGTGAGTAAGTAAAAACCAAGGTGAATCATGTGAGTCAGGTAGATTGTTCCGGTTGTTCTCCGTGCAAATGCGAACACTACCGCCGCAATGACTATCAGCGCATCCGCATGCCCCATCCAGACAAAATGCCCCACCATAAACATCGCTGCAACAATACAAGCAGCCATCGTTTTCCCTAATTTTGCTTCAATTGCAGTCTGCATATAGCCAAACGCTGGCAAATCTTGACTAGCCGTACCAACGATCATGAGTATCACCTGTAACCAACCAGGCATAGCGAGCAACTCTGGCTTAAAGCTCAGATAAATCGCCACAGCGGCGAGTAATACATAGCCGATAATTACCGGCCTCGATAATTTCAAGAAAGCAAAGTTATTACGAGTGAATATCCCCCGCCCGATTGATAAAAACCCAACAACGGCCGCACACCATAGTGTCGCGATCACAAAATGACTCACCGAAGCATACACCGGCTCACCACCCAGCAGCCAACGCGAGAGCACCGGCACATTCCCCATAAACAGTGACTGGGTAGTGAGCCATACAAATGACCATGCAAGCAACGCCGCAACAACACTCACTACACCTGATAAACGGCCACTAATGTGTTTATGGATACCCATACCCTTAGTTTATCGCAGTTTTGGGGGTTATGTCAGCACGTAATCACGACATATCGCAAGTAACCGCGGCAGATTATCTTCATCCAAGATTTCCGGCTCAGCGAGGCACCACGACGACATCGTCCGTCCGCCAAATTCAAATGGCTTCATGCCAGGCTCTTTCAGCAACTCGTCGGCCATGCCTGGCGCAGGCTTCACGATCAGCTCGTCACCCTTCACGCCAAACGCCATATTGCCCTGGACGAAATACCCCAGTCCACCAAACATCTTGCGCTTCGTCACCACCACACCCCACGCCGCGATCTCATCATCTATACGTGATTCAAGTGGTGTATCGTAGACCAAGATTACTTTTCTTCCATAATTTTCTTGATATTCTCCAGCTCCTCACGCATCCAGAGAAGCTGCTCGGTATATTCTTCGTCGCTAACACCAGCCGTTTGCTGATTTGTTATAATCAGCTCGCTACCCTCTCCGTTTGGAACAACTCTATACGGAATAAACTGTTCGTCGCCACTCGGCACGATACAGATGGTATCGAGAAGTAGATGTTCGCGGTCAAACTTCTCAATCACGCGTACATCTCCTTGTGATGTGTGAAATACCCACTCACCTTCTTTTACCTTCTCAATATTACTCGCAAAATCACTAAACTGCGGCCAGTTGTTGATATCTGCGACAAACTCCCAGACCTTTTCCGGTGTTGCCATTATCGAAACTGATGCGGTGTCAAAATTGAACATAGTCTACGCCTCCTTTTGTTTAAAATCCAAGCCAGATGCAACTACTTCCCATAGCTCAGGCAGCTCAGGGTAGCTCCTCCCGAGATGCCCGCCCCCAGGAACGATAGTCAAGGGTACATCAAGTTGCGTGGCAATGTACTCTGCCTGCTCGAGCGGACAGAACGGATCGTTGTCACCATGCAGTAGCGCGATATGCTCCGCGTTGTTTTTTATCCGCCCGAAGTCAAACCCCTCAGGGGAGAATAGATTGTCGAACTGCGAGCTGCCTTCCCCGTACCCGTTCGGCACACCACCGGCCCATACACCCACCATCACGGCCATTTTGACACGTGGACAGCGATCGTCCATGAGCAGGTTCAATACTTCGACCGCCCCAGACGAGTGGCCCACGACGATGTTGTCCGTAAAATCCCATCCCTGCCCGAACAAAAAGTCGTTATATACCTTCCTGTTTGGCGTGTGATTTTCTGGTAGCAACGGCGCCCACACCTCATACCCCTCCGCCTCAAGTTTCTGTTTCAACCAAGGAATCCAGATCAAATCTGGGCCACCGTCTGTTCCGTGAAGTATGACTGCGCGTTTCATATGTGAGACATGTCTCCTTATGATTTATATTCCTGTTGATATTTCCTAAGAAAATACTTCCCCTTTGCAGTCAAGTCAAAGGCATTTTTCTCAGGATCAACAAACTCAAGCAAACCATTCGCATACATATACGTCTTTAGCGCATCATTCATTTCAAATTCAGTTCGTCCATTATAATCATGAGCTATGGTTTTGCCACCTTGTTGAGCTAGTGACACGATAACCTGATGAAAAAGCTCAAACATACTCGTTGAATGAAACTGTTGATATTCATCATTCCATTCGTCGGTCTCCCTGCTCTCAAGCTTGTCTTTTTTGTTTACTGCACTCTCTTCTTTCGCAACTTCGTTGAGCCTAGCCTGAGCAATGTCCTCTTTTAGTTGCTGAAGCTTAAGCTGTTTCTTGAGCTTAGTTTCACGTCGATCATATTCATCGGTGCTTTCTTGGTCGTATGCATTTTTTATTAACGTCTTAGGTAGTACCCATATCATAAGCCAAGTCAAAAAAGCAGACAGGCCAATCGCTACAACTTCATATACCCAAAAACAAACGTTGCTCAAGTCAAAATAATGTGCCTGAATATATTCACCTTTAAGCATTTGGTACTTTTCAAATATTAGCTCTTGACTAACAAACAAGGCCGTAAAAATGACAGGTGCGTGAAAAATCGCTATCCAAAATATATAGATACCGTATAGACGGGTCTTGACCCTTCCGGCCAAATATTCATTTATCAACTCATACAATGTTTTCATAATTTACGCGTCTCTGCTCCGTCGTATCTCGATCACGCACCGTCACTGTTCCATCCTCGAGCGTCTGGAAGTCGATCACGACGCAGTGCGGTGTACCGATCTCGTCTTGACGGCGGTAGCGTTTGCCGATGTTGCCGTTGTCGTCCCACATGACAGCGCCGTATCTTTTCTTGAGCGCAGCGTAGACTTCGCGGGCTTTTGCGACAAGTTCGGGCTTGTTCTTCAGTAGTGGGCTGACGCAATATTTGACCGGGGCGAGATGCTCAGGTAGCGCCAAGTAGATGCGCTTTTCGCCGTTTTGCTCGTCTTCGCGGTATGCCGAGCACAGCACAGCCATGAGTGCGCGCTCGACACCAAATGACGGCTCGATGACGTGCGGTACAAATTTTTCGTTGGTACCTTTCACGGTGTATTCCATGTTTTTACCACTAACACGCTGGATGTTGCCGAGGTCAAAATCGGTGCGATACGCCAGCCCCATCAGCTCCTCGCGGCCGATCGGATAGTCAAACTCAAAATCAATCGTTCGCTTGCTATAGTGTGCGCGGTCTTCGGCCGGTACTTCGAGCTCATGCACGCTGCCTTCGGGCAGGCCAAGCGCCGCAAACCACTGCTTGCAGGCCGCGACCCACGCATCAAACTCCACTTCCCAGCCCTCGGGGTTGATGAAATACTCGATCTCCATCTGCTCAAACTCACGCGAGCGAAACACAAAATCGCGCGGACTGATCTCGTTGCGAAACGCCTTGCCCTGCTGCGCGATACCAAACGGCAGATCGGGGTAGAAACTATCGACGACATTGCGATAGTTCGTGAAGATACCCTGGGCGGTTTCAGGGCGGAGATAGCTGATCGCATTTGGATCATAGCTCAGCGCGTGCATACCTTCGAGTTTGTGTGTATCCGGTGCGCCTTCCATCGCCTCACCGATAGTGAGCTCATCTTGTCCGCTCGGGCCAACAAAGGTCTTAAACATCATATTGAAGGCTCGTGGCTTGCTAAATGTGCCTTCACTACCACAAGTCGGACACTTGTTCGGGTCTTCCAGCTTATCGGCGCGAAAACGCCCTTTGCAGTTGCTACACTCCACTAGCGGGTCAGTAAATGTATCGACATGCCCACTTGCCTGCCAGACTTTTTGATTCATCAGGATCGCCGCATCGACGCCGTACATGTCATCGCGCTCATCGACAAACATTGTCCACCACAGATTCATGATATTGCGCTTCAGCGACACACCGAGCGGACCATAGTCCCAGGTGCCACTCAGGCCACCATACACGTCACTCCCCTGATAGATAAACCCCCGCCGCTTCGCAAGGCTCACGATATGTTCTAATTTTACGTCTTGCACCTAGGTTTCACTCCTTGTCTTCGTGTTGGTAACACGACTAACTAACTTAATGATCATTATATCAGATCACCCACCCCGGTGCGCTATTGACAAAACATACACATTAGAGTATAATGTACATATCTATGCACGAATCAGCACTATACACACCTACACCTAGGGATCACACCAGGGATCGCATTGCCCCAGGCATTTTATCCATGGAGTCGCGGATTATGAGTGAAATCAAATCTCGCGCAGGTCTCATTATCGAAAACCGCCGCCTCGACCCCGCTAACCCATCGGTGCGCTTTGCGGCACTTAGCGAAGCGGCTAGTGACATTGCTAACGAAGTCAGCCCCGTCGACCAGCGACAGCTCTACAACGCCTTGCTTGGCTTTGCCGCAGGCCGACGCGCGATCGCAGACGAGCTCGATGCAGCCAAGGCCGCATAATCATATTGACTACCCCATCCCTGTTGCGCTACAGTATGTTTACTAACCATACGGAGGTAGGCATGGCCGAAACACTTAGATCACCTGACCCCGATAGCTTTTCTCTTGCCGCTCAAGAGGATTACTACCACACCGCACTTGTAGACGCACCAGATATTCACTGTCAAGCCTCGGCAATGGTTGATCTTGGGATCGTTCATGTAAGAACTGGCGAATACAGGCGAGGCTTCGGCGAAATCTGGAATGGCACGCGCCCACGTCCAGTACTTCACAACCTTGGCATGGTTGCGGCAGTCGCAGCCTATTTCCTGAACCCCGGCCCAGACATCGCTGCCCATGAATACCTCGCGGGTAAAGCACCCCACTAGCTAGATCTAGATTGCCGCATGTTGACGAGCAATCAGCCAGCAATCGGGTAGGATTTCTCCCACCCCACCAATCTGCGTAACCGTCTGAATTGATTTTGTCATCATAATCCGCAGTAGCTTGATGTGTGATGCATCAATATCTCCCTGCTCAGCCAGCCTGAGGCCTTTTTCGTTGACGTCATACATGTATGTTTTCGCTTCGTCGAGTGGCTGGCCCGTCACATCTCGTTCGAGATTTAGCTCGTAGCCTGTCAGCTCGGCATAGTGCAGATAGAACCAGCTTTGCACAAGCTGCAGTGGTATCGTGGTGACATCGAGCCCCATATAAACTTCGCTCAGTACGCCGTACCATTCTGGTTCATCGATGTGCTCGCTCGCACGCGAAACGAGATTGATCGCTTCATAGCCAAACTGCAGCCTGTCATAATCTTCCAAAATATGTCGATAAAACTGCACAAGCCGAGCACTCGTAAGAATCCCTAGGTCACCCTTGCCTCTATTAATCACAATGTCGCTAATCGCAAATAATTCAATACCGCCCGCGAGCTTACTTTTCTCGCGTCGCACGCCCTTAGCGATCACACTTCGCTGCCCCATTGGCGTAATCATGCGTAGCACACGGTCTGCCTCGCCATAGTTGGTGCGCCTGAGAATAATCGCGCGCGTACGCTCAACACTCATAGCAGCACCCTGCGCACAGCCGTCACTACATCGGTCGGGTGCATGGTTGTCTTGTCGAGAATAACCCGTACCCCATACTTCGTCAGATTGCCGTGTGGAATGTCGCTTGCGCTGTTGGTGCAAACGATGATAGGTATCTGCGCTAAGTCGCTGTGTGACCGTAGCTCATGCAACAGTACGATGCCGTTTGGGCCAGGCATAAATACATCGAGAATAATCGCACTTGGATGAAGCTTGTCGACCATATCCATGCCCTCGAGCGCATGACTAGCAGTATGAGTCTGGTAACCAGCCTTTTCGAGCAATGCTCGATATTGCTGCGCCAACCATTGGTCATCATCAATGATGAGGATTGACGCATGTGATGTCATAGAAGCCTCAACTGAGTTGATGGCATGAGATCGATGTAGAATGACGCGCCGTCACGATGACGGGTAGCCCCTACTTTGCCCTGCATTGCTTCGGCAAACTGCCCCGCAATATAAATACCCAGCCCGCTGCTTGCAGGTCGATTATGCATTGGCTGTGGACTTTTGCCGAGCGACACATCGAGCGACTGCCATAGTCGTGTCGGCACGGCCGGCCCGAAATCTCGAACACTTAGTCGCACTTTGCCACCACAATGACGCGCCCGCAGAAGCACCGGGGCGTCGCCTTCACAGTATTGCAACGCATTGTCAGCAAAGCCTAGTAGTACACGCCGCAAGAGATCTTTGTTGGCGAGTGCCAGGAGCGGTCGCTGGCGCGGCGCCACCTGAATACGACGGCCCCGAGCGGTATAGAGTGACTGAATTTCCTGCACCACTTCTTCGCAGAGGTGCACCGGATTAACTGGCTCAACATCAAACAGGCTATCTTCAAGCCGTGCAGATTTTGTCAGGTCAGTCGTCAGGCGCAGTGCCCGCTCACTCGTCAGCGTTATTTGCTGAGCCAACCTTGCGACATCGGCCTGGCTATAGTCGCCCGATTCGAGCCCGAGCGAAAGCTGACGGATAAGCGCTAGTGGCGCTTTCAATTCATGAGCAGCCGCAACCAAAGAGGACCCACTTGTTACCCCCGTCTGCTGCTCTGGAACCTCCATATACTACCTACTAGTGTAGCATGAAGCGACAGTAGCAGACCAAGAGTTACTCGTTGAATGTGACTGTTTTGAGTAGTGCATCAAAATCTGCTTTGAACACATCGCCATCAGTACGTAGCGTGAGGGTGCGATCGCGCATCTTTAGCAACACCGCGGTACCAACCATGTCTTTGCTAAATGAACCCTCCAGCCTAGTACCGGTATGTACGCCGTCATCATAAACGCTAGACTTGAGATCGCCTTTTTTAATCTGCGCACTATAGGCCTCAAGCGCCTTGCTATAAATTTTTTGTTCAATCGTAATGCGTAGTGCGAATTTGGTGGTTTTGCCAATCGGAGGTACCGTGTAGGGGTGTAGGTACGCCTCATAGGTCACGCCGCCACCCATACTGACATCAGTAGCCTGGTATGCCGCCCAAAACTTAGGGTAATCAAATGTCAAACGCCCATAGTCGACTGGGCCGGTAAACTGACGGAGCGGCTTTTTGTCGTCCTCCTCAAATTTTTTCTGTAGCTCCTCGGAGTTTTTCAATACCGCCGCGGCAGATGCATCGGCAATCTTGCCGTCCACATCACGTTTCTGTTCGGTATAGTTGATAAACGACCAGATCGAGAACGATCCAAACACGAGGACCAAAATTACCAGCGCAACAATTGCAAAGATACTCCCGTTGATAGCGCCCACTTCGAAACGACGTGTATTCATGCTTATGATTATACGTCCCGCGACTCGGGGTGTAAAGGCTTGACCCAGTATAAGTGATGCGCACCGATGGTTTTTGATGGCTTCTTGCCAGGAACATCAAACCCGTAGCTTATAAAAGCTAGCTTTCTCCCCATGGTCGTTGCCGCTGCTTCAACCTTGCGGTACATTTTTGTGATATCTCTCGAATCACCAAAAGTATACACCACAGTTGTATCGCTCGGCAGTTCGACACGCCAAAAGTTGCGACAATACACCCCCACTCGCTCGTCACCAAGCGACAGTAGCATCGCAAGTGCCGCGATCACCGGGTTGATCTCAAATCCGATGGCTTTTGCACCAAGCCTGCTCGCAATCCTCAGCACGATGCCGTCCCCCGCTCCAATATCCACCAGCACATCCCGAGCCGTCAGTGGGTAGAGCTCGGTCAATGCACGCCTGACGTCTTTCGGCTTTGACGGCAGATAGGGTGCACCGGTAAATGCCATAAATCCAAAGAAACAGATGAGCCCAAGGGAAGCCCACCAATACCATTCCATTCCCTACTCCTGATCGAAGCGCTGTTTGAGCACGACGACCTCGTTTTTAAGACTTGCCAGGTCTACCTCGATCTCGCTCGCCAACTTTTCAGCAACTTTAAACTTATCAAGCGCCTCTTCAAGCGTAAATTTTTCACTATCGAACCATGCGACTTGCTGCTGCAGCTCCGCCAATTTATCGGCTACTGTGGTGCTATTTTTTGCTGACATGTGTTACCTCCGCATTCATTAATCTATCCATTGTCTCAATCGTAAGCTGCCCACCTATCTTCATGTCGCCGCGCACAATTGCATAGCCACGCGACAAAACAGCACGGGGGTCATAGGCGGACAGCATGGTGCGCTGCCGTAAGAGATCCTGCTCGTACTGATCAAACCTGTAGCCGACACGACTCACTGCCTGCGCCAGCCGAGCCGCCATCTGCTCGCTGACTGTATTGATCGCCATTTCGGTTCGGTCGATGATGCGCATCAAGCTGTGACGTGCTGTCTGCACGAGCTCACGCTTGTCTGGCACAATAATCTGCGCGGCATTGCTCGGTGTCGCCGCCCTGACATCCGCCACCATGTCGGCCAGCGTCACATCGACTTCGTGCCCCACTCCCACTAGTGTTGGCACTCGACTCGCTGCGATCTCGCGCACAAGTAGCTCATCATTAAAGGCCGCCAAATCGTCAGCACTGCCGCCGCCCCGCAGCAGCACCACCACTTCGGGCAATTCCTGCTGAGTGTTGAAGTATTTGATCGCGCGAATCATTTGATCTGCCGCACCTTCTCCCTGCACCTGAACATGCGCTACATCAACCCGCATGCCACCCCACCTATCTGCCAGAATGGTAATGAAGTCGGCATACCCCGCCGCCTGCGTGCTACTAATCACACCGATATGCTGCGGCATGGACGGTAGCGAACGTTTGCGTACCGCTTCAAATAGCCCCTCAGCCTCAAGCTTGGCACGTAGAAGCTCAAAACTCTTCTTTAAATTACCCTCGCCACTAGGGCGAACCTGCTGCACAGTCAGACTAAATTTACCCCAGGCCGTCAATTTCGGAGTCGCCCGTACAATCACCTTCATGCCATCCTCAATTGGTGTGCGTAGCTGCCACACAGTCATAAAGCAGCCGACACTCGCTGTACTGTCTTTGAGATCAAAAAACACGTATTTACCCTGGTTGACCTTGAAACTCGCCACCTCGCCTTCTATTTCAATAGAGGGGTATGCATACTCAAGCGTCTGATTAAGCAGCGCAACGAAATCACCAACGCTATAGATCTGGCTTGGGTTTGCTTCCATATTTCACCAGTGCGTGTTGATAGAATGCATAGCCTACCACTACCGTGACAAACAAAATGATTGCTCGGGTCAAAACAATGCCCGCAATCGCCTCTCCTTGGCTCATGCCCGCAATCGCCAGCACGATCACCATCACCGCCTCATATGCGCCCGCACCGCCAGGAGTCACCACCACAAGTCCAGTAAACGTCGCCAGCCCGTAGGCGATCAAGATCGGAGCTGGGTTAACCGGTGACCCGAGTGACCAAAACACAATCCAAAATACCGCCATTTCTGTCACCCAGAAAAACAGCCCCCATAAGTAGGGTCTGATCAAAATTTTGCGATCTTTCATCAGCTCCAAAAAGTCCTCGTGCATGTCGCGCAAAAAGCTCTGGATTGCAACCGCGGTGATCGCATGAGGTACTCGACCAAACGTGACAGCCGAAACGGCCCGGTTGCACACCCGGGCGACATAGTGTGCAAAACGCTCCAGGCGAGTGACGCTTTTCATCAGATACATACCCAGCATTGTCGCAACGACCATCATGCCCACTAGCACCGAGCTCATAAAAATAATCCACCGGTTGACCGTACCATCAATTGTCACCGCCAATACCGATATCAGGAGTAGCGTCACCATGCCAGCAAATCCAACCACGTAGCGCACCGCCTGGGCCATCGTCGCCTTCCCCCCGCTGACACCGAGTTTACCCAGTCGCCAGTTCATATAGGATATGCCGCTCACGCCACCACTCGGCAGCACATGGTTCACGAAGTTAAGTTCCAGCGAAATCCGCATCTGCGTCCATCTGCTCACATGGTGAATGACATGCTTCTGCCGCAAATACGAAAACACCATCTCCCCTGCCGCCAGGTATCCGATCGCCACAACTGGCGCAACAAGCAGCAGCACCCACACATCCACTCGCGAGGTTAGATCCCATGCGCGCTCCAGCTCATGCCGAGACAAATAGAGCATCACAACGATCAGCAGCAACGACACAATACTTAACCACGCACGAAATGAGGGACGTTTCATATGCTATTTAGTATACTATAGACATGTTTATCACCATACTCGGTAGGCAGCCTGCACTAGGCATGGCCGAGCTTGAACAATTATACGGTTCAGGCTCCGTCAAATGGTTCGGCACCACCTCGGCCCTAGTCGATACCGACGACTTTGATTTTGAACGACTTGGCGGTAGCCAAAAGGCCGGCCGAGTCGTGGCCGAGCTTCGTGGCGACTGGCATGGTATCAGTATGAAGCTTGTCAGCAAATACGCAGCACAGTGGGCGCAGAGCAGTGGCAAGATCACGCTTGGCATCAGCACATACGGCTTCACCGTTGCGCCGCGTGACGTACAAAAAACTGGCATCGTCCTCAAATCAAAACTCAAAGCCCATGGAGTAAGCCTACGGCTCATCCCCAACAGCGACGCCGCCCTCAACACAGCAGTTAGCCACCACAACAAGCTCGGCCTTTCAGCCAATCACATTGAACTACTGATCGTGCGTGCCGCTAGTGGTGCTGTCATCATTGCCGAAAGTGTCGGCGCCCAAAACATCACCGCCCTTGCCGCCCGCGACCAAGCCAGGCCGCGCACCGATGCCTTTGTAGGCATGCTCCCGCCCAAGCTTGCTCGCATGATGGTCAACATGGCTGCCGGTGACATCACAAACACCACCACCGTGCTCGATCCATTTTGTGGCACCGGCGTCGTGCTCCAAGAAGCAGCCCTCCTTGGGTGTGGTACCGTATACGGTAGTGATCTCTCAGCCAAAATGGTTGACTACACGCAAACAAACCTCGACTGGCTACTTGATAGATACCATCTTGCCACTACGGTACGCGTCGAGGAGGCCGACGCGATAACACACCAATGGCAGCAGCCTGTCAGTACGGTTATATGTGAGACGTACCTCGGCCAGCCATTCAGCGCCCCACCATCGCCCGCCAAGCTTACCGAAGTTCGCGGCAACTGTGATCGTATTGTTGGCACCTTTCTGCGTAATATCGCTGGCCAGCTTGCACCCGGTACGACTCTTTGTATAGCCATCCCCGCCTGGCGCGACCACACCGGACAGTTTACGCACCTCAGCGTAGTTGGATCACTTGAACGGCTTGGCTACCGCTTGCAGCCACTCCACCACATACGCCATGAGCAGCTACTCTACTACCGCGAGACACAGGTTGTCGCCCGACAATTATTGCTGCTCCAAAAGTCTTGACGGAATTACCCCTAGAGTGTACAATAGAACGGATTATTTATAGCAAGTTCTAAGGAGTGATATGTCACACGTTAAAGCAGGTGGTTCAAGCAAAAACGTCCACAACAACGCCGGCGCACGTCTTGGTGTGAAACGTTGGGGTGGTCAAAAAGTATCTGCAGGTGCAGTGCTCGTGCGCCAAACTGGTAGCACCAAAATCGCTGGCCCAGGTACGTACATTAGCCGCAATTTCACCATTCATGCCGCCAAAGACGGTATTGTTGGATTCAAAAAGGTCAAAAAGGCCAAATTTACTGGCCACACCGTTCCTCGCACACAAGTTGTTGTTGAATAGCTTTGTTAGGAACATAATTTAAAACAGCCCCTTTCGGGGCTGTTTTAAATTATGTAGTTTATTCTTCTATCCTATCCCAGAGGTATTGATACCGACTTGCAACATCCTTCGCAGCCTGGCTCATTGCGCGATATTCTTGTCCAGCATATTGCCCATAGGTTGTTGAGTCGTTGCCATCGCCCTTTTCCTGCGCCACTCTCTTATAGTGTAGGTACCGGCTGTACCTGTCGAGGTGTCCTTTGTCTTCTTCACTCAAGCCCGCGGTAAGTTCATGAATCAGCTCACTCGCAGTCCGCTCTGGAGCTGCCGGTGCGCTCTCGGCGACAGCTTGTAGGTTAGGACTCAGAACCGCCGGCGCAGCCTCGGGGGCGGCTGGAGGTGTGCCGCCAGACCGACGAACCCAGTCCGGTACCACCATCATCCCATTTTCGTCAAACTCTACCAGGCTAGCTGCGCGCTGACCGAACGCTGCTCGCTCACGCCCTAAGCGCTCTTGCTGGGCAGCGTGCGCAGCGATTCGCTCACTATCCATATGAACCGCAATCGCCTGCTGATCTTGATACTCTTGGAAGTTTGCCTCCAGCTTATTCCGCGACACGACTTTAATGAGTCTTCCGCTGCCATCTGCTGCAGCACGCTCTATTTGCACCAGTGACTTGTCAGCGCTCTCGCCAACCACAAGCCAGCCTGATTCAAGTTGGCCTTTGGTACGCTTAACCGTCACATACTCCCGACGATCCGTAAGCTCATCAGAAGTAAATAGCATAATCCTCGGATCAACTTCTGATGTTTTACGCAAAGACTCTTGAGTGGGCTGTTCTGGCGTAGGCTGTTTTTTGAATTTTTCAAACATTTTTTTGTTTCCTTTTTGCTGTGTTCTATACAGACTATAGCAAAAAATTGACTAAAAGTCAATACGCTTTTGCTAAATTATATTGCTATTCGTCAGAGCTGGGCGCGGTGGGTACTGTCGTATCAAGCCCGAGGTGATGCTTAACGCGTGCGACAACATCGCCGATGACAACTTGTGACTTCACGAGGTAATCGTCGACACCAAGCTGCTCAGCGCGTTCTTTGTCTTTGGGTTGGCTGAGTGCCGTGAGCATGATCACGCGGATATTCGTGGTATCCGGTGTATTGCGCAAAATATCGAGCACATCAAAACCGCTGATTTTGGGCATCATTGCATCAAGCAATATGAGGTCTGGCCTGAACGAGATCGCGGCAGAAAGCGCTTCTTCACCGTTGTGTACTTCGTTGATATCAAAACCTTCGAGTTCGAGCCGAGAGCGATACACTGCAGCCAGGGCAATATCGTCCTCGACAAGCAGAATTTTCTTCTTTACTACATCCATATTACTTCTATAGTACGCTAGAGCCGCGTTTAGCACAAGCGTTCCTAAAGTCGTGCACGTGCAGCATCAAGCTGTGGGTCCTTGCCCGCGTTAATATCATCGGTCGTGAGCTGGACCGTTTGGTCAGGAATAACTCCCTCTTTGGTAATATTCTTACCATTTGGGGTGTACCAGCGTGCAATCGTGACTTTGAGCTGACGATCGCCGGGTAGGCTGATCAATTTCTGGACCGTACCCTTGCCAAACGTTTTCTCCCCCACTATCGTGGCCGCGTGGTAGTCCTGCAGAGCACCGGCAACGATTTCACTTGCACTGGCACTGCCGCCGTTCACCAGTACTACAGTTTTCATGCCCGCTAGAGTTGCATCTCCGCGTGACTGCACCTGATCGGTCACGATGTTGCCCGACTTTTCGGTGACGATCAACTTATCTTTAAGCCACAAGCTCGCCACATCCCGCCCGGCATCGAGGTAGCCGCCACCGTTATCGCGCATATCAAGCACCACACCACGTACACCTGCCTGCGTAAACTCCTGTGCAGCCTTTCGGGCCAGCTCACCCGTGTCGCTGTCAAAGCGTGAAATGATCATGCGACCAATACCATCCTGCACCGACCAGCGTACACTTGCGTCGCTTAGCTTGGCGCGGGTGATGGTAAACTCTTTGGACTCCAGGCCACGCAGTACCACGACTTTAACCGATGTACCCGCGTCACCACGTATTTTTTCTGCGACTGACGCTGAGTCAGCATCTGCCACTAGTTCGCTGTTGACTTTGACAATGATATCCCCGGCCTTCACGCCAGCCTGCTCGGCAGGTGAATCATTTAACACGCGCAGTACCGTAGGTTGCTTACTGCGAATACCGATCTCACAGCCAATCCCGCTCACCTCACCACTAAGCTGCTTGGCAAACTCCTCAGACTCAGTGCTATCCATAAAAACGGTGTATTGGTCACCCGCCGCTGCGGTCATGCCTCGTGCCGCACCGTCGATCAACGCTTGCTCGTCGAGGGTACCGTCATAGTTAGCTTTTAGCTCCTGGTATGCCTGCTGCACAATCCTCATATCGAGTGTGTCAGCGCTTACTTTGACACCAAAAACAGGTGCGATTGCAGCGTACAGTTCGTGACTACGCGTGCCAGCGACAAACCCGATCAACAGACAGCCTGCCGCGAGTAAAAAGCCAATATTAGCAGACAAACTACGCCTTCGCTTAGGTCGTGAACTTAGAGAGGATGGCGCATGTTCGCCCACCTGTGGCTGCTTGTTCTCATTCATAATACTCATGCTAGTATAGCGTACCGACCAGCGATACGCTAGCGCCTGATTGATGAGTTACTAGAAATAGATGTAGACGTTGTAGGCGTAGGGAGACACGTTGCGACGCTCAGAGTAGTGGCCCCAGCCGGAACCAGGAAGCCATTCGTTGTATTGACTGATGTTGATCGTTCCGTCACCGTTGACGCTATCAACCCAGACAATATGTCCGTAGTAACCAGATGTAATCACACCCGCTGAACCGGAGCGCGGTTTGGTACTTGTTTCGATTCCTGCTGCTCGTGCGTTACCGGGCCATTGGTTGGCATTACCAACGCCGCCCCAATATGGCATGTAGCGGTTCTTCTGAAATACTTTCCATGCAACATAGCTTACACATTCGCGGTTGTACATACCCCATGGGTCAACCAGGCTGTCCTGGGCTGCGTTGGCAAGATAGCTCGGATAGCCACCTAGCGAAGGATCGCCAGCAACTGCCCCGCCACCGCCACCGTACTGCTCAAGACGAGCACGAATTTCTGCCTGCTGCTGATCCTTGAGATTACTAATCTGCGAGCTACGTTCGCCGATCATCGTCTGATAGACCGACTCCTGACCCTGTGAGTCTGCTAGTAGCTTGGCCTGCTCTGACTCTTTGGCCGCAAGCGCATCACGCTGCGACTTCTGGTCGGCAAGCACGCGTTCAACATCGGCCTTTTGTGCCTCAAGCTGCTTTTTTAGTGCATTAATACGGTCAATCGTATCAGTGAGGTTGGTCTGAATTGATGAGCGATATTCCTGCTGATCGACATAGTCGGTAATATCATTAGCACTTGCCAACATCTCGAGAGGCGAAATGGTGCCATCGACATACATATCGGCAATAATCTGACCGAGCGCATCTTTGTTCTCGGCGATTTGCTTTTCTGTTTCGGTAATATCGTTGACCAGCTTGTCGTATTTCGCCTGACTTAGATCAACTTGTGCCTGAATCGTCTGCTTCTGTGCGGTCAGCGCGGCCAGAGCACTGGCAAGCGTGCGAGACTGTTCGGCGATAGTGGCTGCCTGCGCTTGAAGATTGTTGATCTCAGACTGAATCGCAGATATCTGGTCATCCCATTTGTCCGCCATCACCTGCGACGAGAACACCATGGGTGTCGAAAGTGCCATCAATACAGCCCCGGCCACCAGAGCTGATCTGGTGACGATACCCTTGGAAACTGGTGTGGTGGACCGTTGTTTCATTGCTTTCATATTACCATAAGCTCCATGTGGTTGTCAATAATATTAGCTGACATTTCTACACTTTTAGATATCGGCGGGTCGCGAGAAGCGACGAAATTGTACCAATGAGTGCTCCTACGGCTATCATTCCGATCAGAACAAAGGCGATATAGGTCGTCAGTAGATCAACGGTCGGGCCAATCTCAATACCCCATGACTGCATGTTTGGCGCAAATACCGACATAAGGCTAATACCTAGCGC
>APMI01003642.1_pt1 | contig 82988 bp, 76 predicted proteins | sample 667938 | NCBI WGS metagenome assembly APMI01 (sample SAMN01084076, study PRJNA167559) | wastewater metagenome | biome: Wastewater | place: Denmark: Ejby Moelle, Odense | collected 2011-11-28 | reverse complement strand
TCTAAGTGCACGATGTCTCCACCAGTTTTGAAAATTGCGATTTTGTGGTCCTTAAGAATATCAAACACTTTTGCATCGATGTCGATTCTAAGACCGGGGTTCTCTTTTTTGAGTCTCTAAATGAGGCCTTGGAATATTCCGACTGCAACACCGAACTGTTCTTTCAGTCTTACGTAGTCGTCGTCAATTTTTCTTCTGGCAATAGCCAAGTCCACTGACTCCTTGATTCTTGATCCGTTGAAGCCAACGAGGAAGCCTTCTAAAATTCTTTAGGCATCGGCATCAGTAATTCCATCTTGGTTATTAAATCTTTCGAACTCTCTGAACATTTGGATCAGTTGAGCCTTTGATTTTTGGTTTTGAGACAAGTTTTGGAAATTTTTGGATCTGCTAGTTGCGCCATCCTTGGTTAACACATCGGCTCTGATTTCGAAGCTGCCGACATCTGGGAAAGTGACACCTTCTAAGATAGATCTTTCAAGATCGCCAACTCTTGATCGGTTGGTCTCAAGGTTTTTCTTCACTCTGTTCAATGATTATCGGAGGGTGTTGCTGGTTGCGACTTCTGCGAGGATCACGTCGTTCTTTGCCAATATGATATCCTCCTTTCTTTTGAGCTCAACATAGAGTTGGGCAATATGATTCTCAAGCTCTAGTTCTCGGGCGCTTGATCTCCTAAGTCTTTCTTCGAGATTGTTAATTTTCTTTTCCAGTTCAACGATTTGAGTCTCCTTTTCATTGAGAATGCCGGTGTAGTCCATGACTCTGGTTCCGCCGAGCTCATCTCTAGCAGAGTAGTTGATTCTTCTTTTTAAGAGACCGTCAATTTCGTGTTCGAGCAGGATTAATCTTTTATTGAAGTCATCTTTCCTATCACCGGTGAAGGTCACTTTTGCACCACCTTCAGTGAATTCGGTCTGAAGTCCGAGCAAAATGTTTCTAAGGTTTCTGAGAAGAGCGAAATCCGACTCGCCGTGAATGACAATATCGCCACGACGGTCACCGATACTGCTCCATTGCAGGACAGCTTCTCTGATGGCATCGCCTTAGAAGCCTGCCAGCTGATTTCCCTGCCTGTTTATTGATGATTGAGCCAAATTGCCTGCTTGACTCGTCTGCTTGGAAGAGTACTGAGTGTTCATTAGATATGAATAAAAATTATCTGGTGTTCGTCAATTTATAAATAAAAATTAATATCCCTTTTACCCGTTTCTGATCAAGCTGTTCTTGTTCAATTGAATTTAGAAACATCATGGCTGCGATAAACAATTATTATTTGACTGTGGATACATCTTATATTGAATTTTTAACTGTTTCATAAAAAAAAAACTAAATGAAAAATGGTTCAGATTAGATTTTTAAAGATTATAGAATTGATTATTGACAGCTGTTAATAATGTTTTTGATCACAATATTTGTACTAATTTAGACAGTTCTGACAGTTTTTAGCCAGAAGCAGTAAAAGTAATAGAAACCAGTAAGTCAAAAAATAATTACAACAACTCAATATACAAAATGATATAAAAATGATATCAATTTTGTTGTTTATTTTTTACTCTGTTGCACTTGTTTTTTTATTTTACAAGTAACTGTGATAAATTACTATTGTAATTTTATTTAGCCGTAATTGTGTAATATAAGACATGATCTTATGTTGCTTTAATGGTATTTGGTCTGGTTAATCACAATTGTATATATTATTAAGTATTATAATTATAGATCTACTTATTGACAGCCAGTTAATAACATTTAAATGCGATATAAGTGCCCAAAGTGCGCCAAGCTTTTCTGGGCTATGGGGAAATATAACTCGCCTCCACATGGTCTGCAGGAATCAGGGTCGTATGTGTCATATCCTAACTAGATGCTAGTGACCATACGTATCAACTGCAGCTGCAATCACCCTGTTGGATAAGTAGTCTACAGCAGTCCTGACTCAGCCAGCATCGGCAAGTGGTACATTGACTAAAATTTAATTACTGGACCTAACGATGATTTATCTGAGTCAGTTGGACTCATCCGGGCAGCTTCATCAAACTTTGTCCTTCGAGTCACCAACCTAATTAGCAAGCTTTAAGGTGTAGAGTAAATGGCACTGCAAATTAACGAAGCTCTGTCGGAAATTAAAATCAACAACTCCTGATTAGCATCGATTGTATACTCACTTCTTGTAGAAACTAAACGAAAAAAGTGAAAGCAACAAGTTACGCATTGCTTCACTAATGACAAAATTGACTGGAATATAATTTCAGCTACAATTTATTGATTAATTTGAAAATGCAATATCCTAACAAACGTTTATTTAAATTCCCTCATTTTTTATTATGAATGAGTTGCTAGTGATTCGTTGCATGCCAGTATAATATTACTCATACTAATTTTTAGGACAGCAAGCACTATGGAAAAAAGATAAGTGAATTAACTTGTAATCAATCGGTTGAAGAAATAGAGGAAAGATTGGAGGGCTAATCATCCCATTGACTTCGTGGCTAGACCCTTCGAGAACAAGGAGGATGGTACAACCAATATGCTAAAGTGGCACTGCGAGATTCCTGGACCTAAAGGTACTCCCTGGGAAGGAGGCCAGTATACGCTCATCATGGACTTCTCCCATGACTTCCCTGTCAGGTACTGAAGTTGTTATGTTAGGCCGCCAAAATGTATGTTCAAGCCAGTACTGCCCCATCCTAACATCTACCCCTCAGGTACCGTATGTTTGTCCATCCTTAACGATTAGGAAGACTGGAAACCACATATCACAGTGAAGCAGATCCTAATGGGCATTCAAAAATTGCTGCAAGATGAACCCAACATCTAGAGCCCTGCCCAGCAGTAACCTTTAATGCTGTACAAAAATAACCGCGAAGAGTACATTAAGAAAGCCAAACTGTTTGCGTTGCAGAACAAAAGCAAGCCACACGAATGATTGTATTACTAAATTTATTTGTAAAATTTAAGACCACGCTCTTATTATCAGCTCACGGTCAAAACAAAATAGTTTATAATTTGCAAGTGCGAGAAAAAAATGCTTAAGTGTTTTCTATAATAATGAACATTGCAATATAATAAGATTAGATTTAAAAATTAACGTATATGCAACACAGATACAAAATAAATACGTCGAGCGAAGGCAGGAAATCATCCAGTAACACAAACAATCAAAAGAATGATACACTGACCTTCATAAACCTGCTAGACAAATGCACGCGTAACAATTATGCTAACGTAGAGATTCTGAGAGAGGATAGGATATGGATTCGCAACCAGCTCAAAGCTAACGACGAGTAAATTGCTAGAATTTTTAAGGAGGCCAAACGTCCTTTAAGTAACCCTAGAATTATTTAGATATGCAGCATCTGCAGATCAGACTTCGTAAGCATGTCACCGCAGTCAAAAGCAAAGCCAAGATGGAGCAGCTCATGAAGTTTAAGTAAAACATGCATTTGAGCGACTGGACACAACCTGAAGAAAAAAGTGTACCATGCATCAGGAAAGACACTCAAGCTCAGTACCACTTGCCTCCTAGTAGTCAAAGTAATGCGGATAATAGAGGACTGAGAGCAAGACTCAATAACTCGGTTGATAAGCCTAAGAGTAATTCTACTAACTCTTATCGTAATACGAGCGTTAACTCCAAGAAGAACATAGAGAACTACAACATGCCGATGGAGCAAATCACCTAGAGGGAGAGTGAAAATATGACGAGCGCTAGAAACCAAATATACTCCGATGAAGCTGGTGATAATTTTACATTTTCGCACAACTACCAACAGTGGAAGCGGCCAGATCAACCTTACAATCTCAGTACGAATACCGGTGTAATAAATAGCTCTTCAACTTCTAAAACAACGTCTAATTCCTTTTTTAATAACATTATTTAAAGGAATGATTAGAAAAAAGTCGATACTTCTCAAACAGCTTTTCATAAATTTAAATATGAGGGTACCACAACTTCTCCGGAGCAGAGAATTCAGTCTAATTTGCCTAGCGAAACCTACAAATAGCCGACAGCAATGCAGCAAGATGCGTTTACAAAAGTAAAAAAAGCAACAAAATAGTATCAATAATTTAATTACCCTAATCAATATCAATAAAAGATATTAAATGGTTAAATGTAACAATTTATTCCAAGTTCGTATCAGCAACCTCATACAGCAATAGTCAATAACTATCTGGAAACAAATAATTTCTGGAAAGCAAAAGAATCTAAGTTTGATGATCCTATAATTTGCAAAGACCCCCTAGGCTCTCACTCACATAATTTCTTAAAAAATACGAGCGATGATACCGATTTACTTCATTCTAAGTCTAGTTCTGTACCATTTTCGAGTAATGCAAGCGATTCGCTTTTTACGTCACCGGAATTACTAGCCGAGTGTCGGAACTTCCTTAAGCTTAAGTCTAGTGCTAAACCCTCAGTCTAGAAGGAGCCCCTTAACAGTAAACTTTATGTTGAAAAAGACGCGCACTTCTCGCCCTTAAAATTCGATCACTAGCCTGAAGAGTCAGAAGATAAGAAAACATTTATCGAGCACTATGAGAACTAGGAGAGCTCAACTATGCACATGCTTAACTAGATAAATTGCGGAATGACACATTCGATAGCTCAGGCCCATGAAGTGCAAATTCCGGAGCCTCAGCAGAGCATCAGCAGGGCAGTAGAGCCAACAATAGAAAACTTGAAAATAGCAGGAGCACATGAATATTTCCATACGTTCGCAGCACTGTCGTCGCAGAAGAAAAATCCTCCAGCCATTAGCATTACCTCACCTGAGGCTTTCGTTGACTTGTTATTTGACAACCTGTCATCTGAGCCTGATGGATTTATTTTGTGGAGCACTCTCGAACAACTGGTAGAAGGCTTGCTTCCCTAATTCACGGACTCATTTAGACAGTACTTGCTGCCCCAAGACGAAGAACAAACTGTATTAATTAGTAATGTGGGACGGCTGTTATAGGATCTAATGTCAAGCAATAAAGTATAAGTTGAAAGCGATGTCAGAAACTTGTATAGGCTCTTAGATATTTAACAAAAGGGATTCATAGTGTAACAGGATATCCAAGACTTCATTCATCAACTCTAGGACTCAGAAGCAGAAGACATCGAAGCCATTTCTGAGTGCATGTGGAGGTACACATTAATTTATGTAGACTTTTTGAGAAAATCGATGAAGAGGCCGACGATGGCGATAGTAAACGCATTGACTACTGGGGAATATATTCTAAGTAAAAATTCTTTAACCTAGAAAACATAGCGCGGAGTTCGAGTAGCTAAATTAAATTCTCAAGCAATTTGAATTTCAAATCGAGTGATGCATAATTAATATAATTTTTCACGCAATCAGTTTGTTATATCCGATTATAGTATTATTAAAGTATTTCTTCCATGGACAAAGAGCTGCACGAGGCTCTCGCCCAGGTGACAATGTACTCTAAAATGGGCAGGTATATCTCTAACAAAATACTGAAATATAATAAACACTCCAAAAGCCATCGCAATATTCGACACTCACAGAAAGTTGAGTTAGCATCCTAGGATCACGTGAAAGTAAAGAAAGTACGAGACAACTCTTATTCTGAATCGCAGAGTTCTCCTAATAATAAATTTAGAATAACAGTGAATAGTTCTCATCCATCTATCGGTTATTACAAAGTCAGCTATTGCCAAGTTGAGAAAAATCCAAGGTCCTACGATTTCAATCGTTCAGTCCCACATTTCAATAGGTAAAAATATCACTGCAATGAAGTCAAGCCTGTATTGGTTGATATTCCAGATTCTGTTATCTGTCAGCACCGAGCCAAAGGATTGACTTAACTAAAAAGAATGACGGGGCGAGATCAAATAAAGGGTTCTATTCGCAAATAGATCGAGGATCCGCACTAGAATAGGTTCAAACTAATTAAAGATCTTAATGCAATCGAATTGCAAAAATCAATGGTGAACATGTAGAAAGATCTCCCTAGAAAAATAAATTTTGGCAATTAGAGCGCTTCTCACAACGATTACGAAATAAAAATACCTTACAAGAGGCTAGACACGAGCATTATTCCTTTCGATAGGACTATTGGACGAAACTAATCGACTATGACATGTGAGAAAGGTATTGCGAGCTACTTTAATCAGCACGAAGACAAAGGATAATAAAAGTAACAATTTCTATATTTTAGAGCTGTAAACTGGAAAAGGATGCTGCCTAGAGAAAAAACAGGACTATTGCCAAGTTATATGGATAAAAATATTAATACTCGCTCTAGCATCGCTCTGCTGAACTTAAAAACCCTTGAAATGAACTGCTCCAAAATTGTGAAACCAGAGCTCAAGGGTAAAAAGAAAACAAAGAGGCCAGTTGTTTTTATGGAATAAAACAGTGAGGATAATAAATAAAATGCGCAATTTTAAAGCGTTTGAGATTTTTACTTTGCCTCGTGGCATTAAATGTATATAATTATTGCAATCGCTTTCATAATAATAACTTCAAGCTTTGACTATTAAATTTTTTTCATTTATCGGATTTGGTCGTCCTTTTAATAACTCGAACATTCTAGAGTCTCTAAATTCTATTTAAGAATAACAAAATATTTTTTAACAATTATAACTTAAAACATAACAGAAATGATTTGGTGCCACGCTTGCCAAAAAGAAACGACAATTTCGCTATACTCATTCAGCTGTGCTGCATGCGGTTCTTCTGCAATTGAAAAGAGTGAAGACGCAAATTCAGCTCCCAATTAATTCAGACCCTATGTCGTGGGACAGCAATAGACTTCCTCTCAAGATCAAATCGATGCAGGCAATCAAGAAGAATAAGAGATTAGCATCCCTGTCACTTTTAGTCTGCGGACAGTCTTACTGGAGTCACTGGACCACCCGGGCCAATTTACAGTTATTAGAATGCTATCTAATTTAGTCCCATCCACTGACACTCGCACTCCTGTAAGCAAATCAACCTACGACAAGCTAGAAAAAATATAGACTGTAAAATAGTGTACTATTTGTCAAGAAGATGGTGGTCATGGTATTAAGTTACCTTGCTCACATTGCTTCCATGACAATTGCTTAAAGCCTTGGGTTGAGCAAACAAACACTTGCCCAACCTGCCGTAATGAGATTAAAATTTGATATTTTCATTTGTTACTTTTGTCATTCTTCTTATTTCCGTTTTTTATTGTTCTGATAACTTCATTAAATAAGCTAGCTTTGAAAATAGTAGGTTAAATATATGATTTGCAAACAAGTCGTAATCTTGATGAATAAATTAAATTTCAAGGCAATTAACATCATACTTTGATCGTGCTTTGACCGATTCCAACGTTCTCCATGGTTAAATTTTCTCCTCGATGCCATACACCTTTAACCATTTGACCATTAGGATAGTACATCACACCATTTCCGTGCATCTATCCGCGATCGAATTGACCTTCATAGACCTTATTGTCGTACCATCTGAAAACTCCGTTTCCGTGCATTTCACCGTTCTCAAAGGGACCTGTATATTCACCCGTTTCTGTTTTCATTTTGCCGTGCCCAACTTTAAGGTTCCTAGAGAACTCTCCAACGTATTCACCTTTTCCGTTTTGCATGAACAGTCTGCCATGGCCCTACATGTATCCGTTGCGGAATGGACCGACATAAGTCTTACCGTTTGCCCATTTGAATGTGGCATTGTTGTCATTTTTAATTCCATTGACGAATTCTCCCTCGTATCTTGAGTTGTCGGGGTAAACTTCGACACCTTTTCCGTGTGGCTGGTCGTTCACCCAGTTTCCCTCGTACATGAAGTTGCCTGATCTCGAAACGAATTTGCCGTGGCCTTCAAGTTTGCCATTCACAATGCGACCCCTCTTGAAGGATCCATCGGGGTAGATATAGATGCCGTCGTCACCAGTAATGTCACCGTTAGTGAAGGGTCCTTCAAAGTAGGCGCCATTAGGGAAATAAAGTTTACCCAACCCTGATGGCTTTCCATTATTCCAAGCACCATCGTAATATGCGTTGTATTTCTTCATGTGATAAACTGGCAAATCATGTCCTGTTGGTGCCGGCGATTTAAGGGGGTCTACACTACCTAATATGCTTACGTGCTTTCAGTTCTCTGGATCTGGTTTACTCGACCAAGTGGTAGATTTTTGGCCTCTTGTCCGATCGTGTTCCATCATTAAGACCAGGTGCGGATGTTGGATATTTCTGAATCAGTGCAAAGTTACAGCCAGATTATTGTTGAGGGTTTCGTCGTGATACGGGACCATTTCGAGCTGGGTAAAATGAGGGCTGGATTGTCCAAAGCCGTCAACTTTGTGCTCTTCGCTACAACAATGAGCTCCCATCAATAATTCAAAATAAAAAATAATTGATCTAAACAAATCCTGAGTGAATATATTACTTTATTTTTTATTATATTGTTTAGCTTAAACGCTGTCTATCGACCAAAATATTTATCACTTAATTAATAAAAATGGGCCTATGTTTTAAATATGTCATGTCTTTATATGGATTAATTATCATATTACTTCAGATAATCAATAATTAATAACTTTGCGAATATGTTAAAATAATTATTGAAACTTTAATAATTTCTTACATTAAATTTATCATATTGACAATATTATCAATTTGCGCTCTATTTCAATGTATATCTTCGTTTTTAGCTTAAAGTAACTATTCCAGAAAGTAAAAATATACATAATCAGCTTACATCATCAATTGGCTTTTAATAAAACAAAAACTCATTTTCGATGTAGATTGTCCAAGTTAATTTCTTAGATATTTTTGATATCAAATTTTTATTTAGAGCTTTCTTGACTATTGATGGTTGACTGGCTTCTTAAATTTTTTGATGATCCTCCCCCATTAACTTTCAATTTTTTAGATCTCTCGGCGAGTTTTAATTTTTATGGACTCTCTATTGAGTCTTCGAATATTGGTTAGCTTTGCAGCTTCTTCTTTGAGTAAGTAACAACCATATTGTTGGGTGCCTTTTCTTGGTGCTCTTACGATATCTGTGAGGTGTTTTCTTCAGTGATAGCTTTCAGCTCGATTTTATCATTACGCTTCGTCTTTTTAGCTGGGGCGATTGACTGGCTTGATTCAGTGCATCCCATTTGACTATACTGTAATTATATTGTTTACACACTGGATAATAAAACCTAAAGGCTCAAATCATCAGCTTGAAACGAGTCCAGCAGGCATGGAGCTCGTCGCAGTCTGCAGAGGCTGGAATCCCAGCTCTTCCGAGGGAATACCAAATTGAACGAGTTTAGCTTCGTAAACTCTAATCGCATCGTTATATGCTTTAGTGGCATGATGGATGCTATACTTGAGATTTTTTATTGTCTGATTTTTGTTTTCAATCGACTCTTTGACTTTTGCTTTGATCTATTCAACTGAGTCTGGTGGCAGGGAGCTATTTTGCATGAACTGGTGCAAGTATGCTTACTTTTGTTCCAACTGCTCCTTCTGTGCTTATAATTTTCTCATTAGGACCACATTGTGCATCTCCGCGTGCTTTTTGACCTACTTGGTTAGAGACTCAAATTTGTGATTCAGTTACTTTTTCTACATCACCACCTTGTCGTACTTCTCAGTCATTTCTGCAAACTATTTTTCAATCCTGATCACCTTCTCGTGTAAAGTAGCGAACTTGCTTTTATAGTTTTGTAAGCTCATCTTGTGCTTTTCAAACTGCCTAAGTAAGGACTTTAATCGGTCCTTTTCTAAACGAGCTTCGTGTAGAGGCTGCTTCATCGAATTATTCTTTTATTTCAGCTCCGCAATCTTGGCTTTGTTTTTCTATGATTATTCGTTGATTTTTTTTATATCGCTCTTGTGATCTTTGATTAGCTTCAAATTATCTCTTGTTATCTAATTGTAGTAGCTTCGAAGATCTTCAAAAGCCGCTTAGTGATTTTTAATCAACTCATTTATATGCAGATTTTTTCTTTCCTCAAGCTAGTGGATATCTACTTTAAGCTTAAGTTCTAAATCTTCTTTCATTTTGCCGAGTTTCTCTTAGTAATTTTTTTCAGCTTGCGCATACTCACTTTCATTGTCCTTATTGGTTGTATCAATTTTGAGCTGATGTTTGTTATTGATGCTACCAGCCTGTTCAAAGTTACTTTTCTATCCATCAATCTGCTTTTGTTTGAGATCATTTTTGATTCTCTTCATCTTCTTCATCCTACCTTCGAAGTACTCATCTTATTCATCCTTAGCAATTTCACCCTTTTTTTCTATATCAGCGTTGGACTTCTCCTGCTCATACTCTAACAGTTTTAACCGCTGCAGAAAGACTTTTACATCTTTGTTATGGCTGATGGTCATTTTTTATGCTTCGGCCTCTTTGTTTAAAATCTCGTTCTGGTACTATTCGATTTCAAGCTCGGTGTTATGATAGAACTGCTACACCATGTCGCGGTCCATTTGAATATAGTTTCGCTTGGCTTTGAGCTCATTCACTCGCTACTTCATTAGTTTGAGGTTGCTATCTAACTATGAGGCCACCATTTTCATGAACTAATCATCGGGCTCCTCCTCCTTCTTTGGTTTCTTTGGAGGCATTCAATATTAAGTTACAATATTTATAGATTATCAATTCCACAACGATATGCAATTATCACACGATAGTTGTATTTTTGAGAGTTTTCCTATAAATATTTTTCAAATGGTCTTCTTAGTCACTGATATCTTCTTCACTGTCTTGTCCTTCTTGAAGTCTATTTCCCATCTAGTTCTGCATATCGTAATTTTCGGCTTCTTCTATGAAATTGTGCTCCACTTGCTGAGGTTATTCTATGGGGATCTCCTCATCCTCGAAAAGCCAGTTGTCGTCAATAGAGCTTTCTCTCTCGGGCGGCGCGACGAACATGTCCAAATTTAACTATTTCCTTTGCGCCAAGTATTTTATGGGCAGAGGGCGCTTAAAGCGCTCGTAGTCAGAGATACCACCCAGGGGTATTATGTTGGCGGGTATCGACAAATTAGTCTCAAGCACAGCCCCTCGCGTGTCCAAAGTCACGAACTTAGAAGACTTAGGCGCAATCTTATTGGAAATGTGGTTGCGCATGTAGTAGTTGAAGCTATTCATACTTTTATGTTTATCTGTGGTCTGTCTCTTCATATCTGCCACACGAAAATCATCCATGAACCTGCTTATCCTGCTGTCAAATAAGATATTCTGGACTGGTTTTAGCAGCCTTGTAGTTTCGGATAGTCTTCTCCACTGGTGTACAATCAGTACTGGTGCGTAGTAGCATGTGTTGGTCACGTTGACAAAGCAAATGCTCCAGCTTGATATCTAGTAAACATCACACACAATGTCAAAGCTAATATTTCTTATTCTGTCGCGAAATTATTCATAGTTTTTGTAGTGGAAGGCGGGGTGATATGCAGAGGGAAATTACGGAGTAGCAGCCTACAAAATTTAGTCTTCGCAGTTAAATACAATATAAGATTTTGGGTGTCCTGCGTAAAAAGCAGTCGACAATCTGTTATAAGGATTAGGAGGTTCCAATTTACTTTTGGGTGCGAATAGATACTGGATACATGTGCGATCATCAGCTAAGTAACCAGGCTTCTTCTATATTTATCGCAGTATTAACTTAGTCGATGAGCGGGCTTGTGATATCAGCTGATGATTCTTTGTGGATCCAAACAACTTCTACAGCTCGCTCACAATTGCTAATGATTTCGAATTATTCTTAGATTAAAAGGAAGCCTTGCCTGTTCCCTTTGCGTCTTCACTCCAAAGTTGCATACAAACTTATTATACTAGTCGAATTAAAGTTATAAGCAATTAGTACTTTTATAATCATGCGTCAAGAGATCCAATCCATTGATCCTCTTGCTGAAATGAATTAATTGAGGGGTTATTCTTTCCAACTGTCTTTTCGTTCGCTTTCCTTGATCTATTGTCGCCTAAGCTCATCGTGTCATAAGTCTTCTTAGCTTTGAACACTGGAGGTATTTTATCAAAAACTTAATGTGTCTTAGAATTAGATTTTTTACCAGCAGATTTTTACTTGTCTACGTTACTGAACTATTATTATCTTTATTTCTTCAAGCTACGAAATTCTTCAAAAAACACTCTTAGCATATTAATTTTGGATTCGCCATCAATAGTTTTGCCCTTAAAACTCTATAAATTTTTCAAAACTTATTTCATCTTCTCTTTGAGGTTCATACCGAAGTAGCCTGGTTCGTCCCTAAGGATATACTCGAGCAGTTCGACCAACTTCATCTCGATAGCTCGAAAGTAGTCAGGTACCATTCCCTTCCTCTTCTTCTCTTTCATGATTTCGACCAGTAGCAAGTCCATTTTTTTGAGTTTGCTGTTCTGCTTTTCGGTGTGCACAGGGTCTGTGTTCACTTATGCTTCCTGCACTGGTTTGTTTGAGCTCAGCAATAAATCCATGCGGTCACCTATATTTTTAGTTCTTGATTATTTACCCTTGCTCCGGCTCCCTTTCAGTTAAAGTACACGTTTATTACTGCCTTATTCAGTCGGATTTGATATTTGAAAACTTAGATCAATTTTGAGCAAGTTTTTCAAATAGGCATTCAGCGGAGCATCTCCCTCATCATGAATAAACTTTTGGGCGAGATCATTGGAGAAAAATCTGTTTATGCTCTGAAGTCTTTCCTTAATTCGAGGATTTGTGTTTACTATAATTGGAGTAGTGACAATATCTTGCATTTATTCCTAAGTGTTTATCACGTGCGATGATTTCACAGGAGAGTCCACAATTTTGTCAATTATAGATAGAGAACTCGCATACAATTATAGAGCATTCCCGTAGTTGCTCTTCTATACTGCTTGTGTTTGAAAACTAGATGGTACTTTCACAGGATTGTTTATTGACTCAAAGTGAGACAAATATTTTTTTGAGGACTTTGATGACGCTGAAACAGCCTGAGCCCACTTCTAATTACTTTATCGACCACCTTATTAAAGCTGATTCATATAGTATTATATCGTTAATGCATTAATTATCCTTTAGGAGGCGGTTTCAAAATAATGAAGCAAAATATAAGGTCAGAGTGTTAACTTTATTTAACACCTTTTATTATTATTATAGTATTGTTATTGCAATGAGAAAAGAGCAATCCTACTCATTCGAGTTGTTAGATGCTTGGTAGCTAAAGCTTCAACAGCCTATCTCTTCTCGATCTGAACATATCAGTCCATGGGTCGAAAGTCCCGAAATTAATCGGCCTCATCCTAAAAATGTCACTTACGAATTTCATGATTAAGCGAACAACTATAGTCAATTAAACGAAGAAAATAAAAAGAGAGTAAATTTTTTAGCCTCTCTTTACCAAAAAGTCGAGTCAAAAAGAAAGAAGTTTAGGACACTTGTTCAGAGAATAGAAAATATTGACAATTAAGACACGATTCGTTTAATAGCCGCCTCCAAGTAGAGTCCTGAGCAAACAAGCTCAAAGCAGCAGCAAAAATAATAGCCCTTCTAAAAATATACAAAATTGCACAGACATGAGCAGAGCGAGGCGTCTGAATTGAAGGGGAAGAAAATTTTAAGTACTACAATGTATGTGTATCAATCTTAGCAGCCAAGAAAAATGGCTAGGATCACAAGAAACACGAGAGGCGTCGGCTTCGAGTACAAAACATAAATGGGAAATCATCATTCGTCAAATAGCTGCGATAAATTAGACTGTGAAGGTGGCAATGGCAGTAATAATTTACAGAGAATTCTCAAAATGAAGGAGAAAATTAGACTTAGGAATAATAACTTAGTGAAAAAAATGAAATAGGCAACTATTAAATCTAGCAAATAGCTTACGGAAAATGAAGCAAAATTGTAAAAATTAAGTTCTAGAGATTGGAAGAGTATCACATTGCACTGTGAGAGAAGTCATTAAAAATTATCGACAATAGCGGTGGATCGAACAAGAATAAAATCGAAACAGAAAAATTTTTACCAATAATTCGATTTGAAAAAAAACAACACTGCAGATTTTTTTAATAAATGATTAATATTACGCCACTTTATGCTTATTTTAGGATAAGAGAATATTAAATAGACAGGCTATACTAATTATAATAACCGTAAAGTTGTAATTTGGGTTTACAATATTAGTCTTGTTTCAATAATAATAATTGTTGAATGCAACCAAAGCAACCTACAGACCAAGAGCTTTTCAAGACTGCATCATAGGCACTGAATAAGCTGAAGAGCATCGAGCAGGATCCCAAATGGGAGCAATTCTCAGACAGCCCCTGTCTCATGCTTAAAATGACCACCGACAACCGAGTGATGTCGAGAGGAGAGACTAAGGTCAACATGAACATCCATGTTTTGTTCGACAAACTGTCTCAGGAAGACAGTCTCAAACTCATCAACCCTCAGCTCAAGGAGATCCAAGTACTTTACAAGTGCACAGTGGATGGACGTGATGCTCGCGTCAACTATATGCGCTATGCTGGCATATGGCCAGTAGAAGACAGAGATTTAGTCAACGTAGCCTTGAAGGAAAAAGGGTAGGATATTTGCTTTATTGCTACACAGGCCTGCGATTATCCTCACCCTAAGCAGGACAAGGTAACCAGAGCTATCTGCCACATCGGAGGTTGGGTATTGAAGAAAATCGACGAGAACACAACATACGTGATCTACATTTCAGATGTAGACCTAGCTGGTTCCATTCCACAAATGATAAAGAACCAATTGGCTCAAAAGCAAGCCTCTCTGCCATCAAGAGTAGAGAAAGCACTCAAATGATAGCGAATGTTGTGTATTAGAATATATTTGTTAATACTAAATAAGTGCGACAATCTGACCAGGAGATGATCTGAGTTATCGAAATAAATAATTCTTGTATATATCATTATAATATCAATGGACGGCTCAGCTTCGGGAGACTTGTACTCGCTGAATCCGATCCCCGAGAAGGTGGACTAAACGACAAGACAATAGCTAGTCTAGAAAGCTCGCAACTTCTACACATAATCGCAGAAATTAAAAAGTGTGGATCTGTTCGAGCATAAAGAACTCTACTTAATCTCCACACGATTCCTAGCTAGATGGAAATTATTTGTCAGCTACGATGAAGCTAACAGTGAGTCCACACCACTTACAAAAGTAATTTATCAATAAGCTAGTTCTTCGGCTCCGGTTAACTGCCCGTCCTTAACGAGGATATTGTTGACTCCAAAATTAAGTTCGATATTGAATTTTCCGGTTCTCTCTCTGGCCTCAATGTAGTCTTAAAGCAGGGCCTGCAATAAGGCAAGGATTATATTTTCGCCACTGAACCCATGTGGGAAGCACTCACTCGGGGAATGGAAAATTCTAAATTTATCGAAATAAACAGAAAGACTGTCTAAACAAAGGATGGTAAGAAAGTCGAACTCTACTATCAGAAAGTAACTAAAATTGTATGAAGATGACAATAATTCCATCGTTTAACAAAATTCTAAAAGATGTCTAGTACGAAACGAGATCTTCATTGATTTCATATTCCTTTCAGTTCTCTCACTACGCGCTGGTATCGGATTTCGAGTAGCAAGTCAAGAATGAAATTGTGAGCAAATTGCCATACGAATACACTTATAATTTGGATAAAAGTTACCCTGTGCGAGTATGGCTTACTCCTGATAAAACTGAGAAGAAAATTCTTTATAACACCTTTATGCAAGGATGTAAAGCAAATTCAACTTTCTCATATAGACTTTATTTAGATGGTGATCGCCTCAGCTAAGACAAATTTATATGTGACTACGACTTTTTAGATGACTCTCTGTTGATAATGGAATTCAAGGAATAAAAAACTGACTGGTGTTTCTTTAACCGTAACAACGTTCTAATATCGTCCTGTTCTAACTGTCGGGCTATTGAAAAACTTGAGTTTTTATGCAGTTGTAAGTACGTTGCATATTGCAGTAAGCAATGTAAAATAAAAGACCGAAGCTTCCATGAAGGTCGATGCCCCAACAATGCCGAGTCTGAGTAATAAGAGAAAGAGCTGATAAGTTGTGAAAATTCCAGACAGGGAGTTGTAGGACTACGAAACTTGGGCAACACCTGTTTCATGAACTCAGGCCTGCAGTGCATCTCGCATGTCTTAGAGCTGACTGAGTACTTCCTAACTAACAAATATATCAACGATATTAACAAAGATAACCCGCTTGGAACAAAAGGCGAGCTTTGCATGGCCTATGCTAAGTTAGTAAAGAGTCTATGGTTCGGAACAGACAGCTCATTTTCTCCCACTCAGCTGAAGCGAGCGATTGGTAAGTTCCAACCAATGTTTTCAGGCTACAACCAACATGATTCGGGATAGCTCATTACTTACCTTCTTGATGGTCTTCATTAAGACTTGAATCGAGTTAAAAATAAGCCTTACGTTGAGTCTAAAGACTACGATGGCAGACCTGATAATATCATCGCTGTGGAGCAGTGGTAAAATTTCTTGAAGAGGAACAGGTCATAAATAGTGGATCTCATGTATGGGCAGTATAGATCCGTTGTCGATTGCCCTAAGTGTAATGAAAGATCAATTCAATTCGATCCATTTTGTATGTGCTCTCTCCCAATCATAAACAACTCGCTGAAAAAGTTATAGATTACTTACCTTTAGAAGAATTTGATCATGCATAAGCTTCAAGTGTGTTTCGATAAATCTTGGAACTGGACTATGTAGCAGGTCGCAGAATAAATAAGAAAGCAGATCGGAAAACCAGAATGCAAGCTCATTTTTTACGTTGGCACATACTCCTCATGCGAGGCCATCAACATCGATAGAAAAGTTAATGAGGTGAGAGCAGAATTTAAGTATCGTACGATGTACGCACGATAACTGAGTGAAGATTAGTCCACAAGAGGAATTAAAATTACCTTAGGAAATACTATTAGTCACAGTTATTACAAGGACGAAACGTATCGAAAGAGTGTGACACCTTACCGCTTGCACTACTTTGAAGAGAACACAACTTTGAAACAGCTCCACCATAAGTTGTACGCCTGCTACAAAGAGATATACCCGATTGCAGACTACAAACAGGAAGTAATCAACATTGACAGCAAAAGCAAGCCCCTTAAGTTATTAGCAATTGCCACTTCCCGCTACTCTCCCTGTGAATTCTGCTAAAGCAAAAGCTGCGATGGCTGTGAAATACCCTACGACGATACAACTCTCAAAAGCTTTGTCAAATCTGTCGATCCCGAAAAGATAGAGTTCGAGTTGTTCTGGAGGAAGGACTAAAAGTAGGTCTAGAAAAAGTTCGACGAATTTGCTGAGGGCAAGACTAACGAAGACAACAACCAAAAGGGTATCAAAAAAGGTTAAACTACACTGCAAGATTGCCTACGTCTTTTCTCAGAACCTGAAACTTTGGCTGAAGACAATGCTTATTTCTGCCCCAAGTGCAAGGATTTAGTATTGGCAAAAAAGCAAATGCAAATTTATAAGGCTCCCAAAATATTAATAATGTGCTTAAAAAGGTTCAAAAGAAAATAGTACTATCAATAAAAATACTCGATGTAATTTGGTATTAAAGTAGATTGGTGGACTTTCCGATTGAAAATCTTGACATGTCATAATTCGTGATAAATAAAAACTTACCCACTCACTAGCTTAGTCAGGAAGAGCATGAGTCAGTCGATGGGCCACTTCTTTACGACTTGTTTGCCATTTCTAACCACTTCGGCAACACAGGCGGGGGACACTATACAGCATTTTGCAAGTAAGATAAAATTAATAATATAGAAATCCCTTGTCGGGCAAGTGGTATGACTGCGACGATAGCTCAGTGACTGAAATCCATAAAAAATCAGATGTCATCACTGAGAGTGCCTACATATTATTCTATAGGCGCAAGGGCTTCTGAAATAAGCCTTAATTAGCAGCCAAGCATATTATTGATTTATTTGTCTTATGATATGACTGAGTTAATAATTAGGAAATAAAATTATGAAACACCAAAGCCTTCCTAAAAGCTTATATTTAACAGCAAAATAGACGAGAAAGTAAATCGGAGAACCGGGATGGAGCAGTTTTATCCGTCCGATCGACTAATCTATGCCTGAACACAGTTTCCAATGTGAGTGTGAAATGTGTAGCAATTATGATCATAAAAAGTACTTCTAGCCTGATTCAAGATTTAAGTAAGCTTTACATCTCCAAACTATCAACATAAGTTAAGTGATAAAGCAGAAAATAGCTACATGTACCATTCAGTATTAATTTAGCCGATTCAGCCAAGCAGTAAGCTTTGCAGTTCAATTTTCACTGGGTGGTTAAACACCTGATGATCCCCACACACAAAATAGCGACATCGGGTCTGAAGATCTACATCACCGAAACGTTGTTTTTGAAAGACGGAGAGGCTACTTAACTGTTTTTCAATAAAGACTATGAAGTAAGTAGTTATACACGTAGGATCCTATCATAAGAAGAGTGCCGAAAGACAAACTCAACAACACCTATGTTCAGCGCATCATGTCTGACCGCAAAAGAAAGTATAGAGACTATATTCGGTTGAAAACAGGGCGGAAAAAGAATTAACAGAAGAAAAAGTTGTTCTTCGGGCAGAAAGAAGTCAAAAAATAAATAAAAGATGCTGTTTTGGTCCGTTATGTATAGGGCTACGAGCAGTTATTGAGCTAAAATTAATATCTCCAGCTGTCTCTCCGTCGTAAACAAGATCCAATATGGCGCCAGATTGCGAGCATTAGAAATTTCATGAGTATCACCCCAAGTGATGAGTAAAACAAAACGAGCTACATGACTGTCAAATTTAACAGAACTCAAATAAAGTACATACATTTGTTTGAGCGATCTCAAATTTGGATGAAAGTATTAGGTGAGTATATCACGACTGACGATGAAAAATATATTAGCCAGTCTGAATAATCATAGTTTGCCAAAAATCTACAGGCATCTAGTTTACAAATTCATGCCTAGTACTTAGTGTACCAAATTGTTAGCTTCATCGAGTATTTCTACGACCAGCAAATAAATATTGCATAGTTTGGACTATTTTTCGATGAGGTCGGTCATGCGTACCTCAACTAGGTATACAAGCTGGAATTCAAAAGTTTAGTGCAGTTTTCGTGGACAAATGAAATCTACCGAAAAAGAATGGATGAGGCTGAGCTCAACGTGCTGACTTCTAGATCTACCATCAATTAGCAAACTTATCAGGATGGCGCCAGTGGAATAGTCATGGCGATGCATAAGGCCTATGAAAAGATGAGAGATAGACTTGGCTTGACTGCTTAAGAAGAGGATGATCAAGAATAGATAGCCAATAATAGTTTCTTCAAAGCCATGCATCCTGCGTTCAAGCAAGACATTAGTTAAGTGCTGAAGGACCCTAAACTAAGCCTTAGCTAATTCAAGCGAGTATACTTAGGTTTTAAGCCAAAGAAGAAACCAATAGTCAAGTAGTTTACTTCGAACTTAATAAAAACATTACATTTGACATGTCCCCGTTTGGAAACAGCGAACCCTCATGATTACATATCAAGCCCATCCAAACTCTCCAAATATGATGAAAGAGCGAGTAGCAAAAGATAAAGTATACTTCTTAGTCCAATAAGAAACAGCAAACTTTATTAGACTTTGCCTGTGAGATCTGCAAGACACAAATGAGATCGATGATTTATATTAATTTTTCGGAGTTGCAATATTAATAATAATGAGTTCTCCCCACCGATATGACTTCTAAAACAAGTCAAACAGGTTCATGTAATTTGTTTCACGTTAGATGATGAGAAGAAATAAAAACAATTCATGTGTAGAACAGCCGAAGCCTAATGTATCCAATATTCAATGCAGAGTAAAATTTTCAGTGACACATATAAAGAGGGATCTACGAATTCAGCTGCCGAAATTTATTCCCAGGTCCAGTTACCGAAGTACAGACGTGGTGCAAGCCTCTTGAGAAGTAACTCAAAATCCAAACATAATAACGACAGCCTGTCTAAATTTAAGAAATAAATAAAAGACACTTCCTTAAATTTTTATGAGGGCCTTAAGAGCAAAGAAAAGAGAAGCAAGCCAAAACAAGATACAACTCCGACAGTGTCAGGAGCTGCCAGCGAATAAGAAATTAACATAGAAGAGCTTCATTATTAAATGGTTCGAATGCATCAAAATGTAAAAAGAATGCAGAGTTGCACTTGAGTGGATAATAATACTTAATAATTTTAATACATCATTTCAATCCTAACGCATTTCCCACCAAATCGACCATTTCGTTGAGTTACTTCGATTTATCTCCCAGTTTAGAAAGTGGCTGTATTTTGAAATCGCTGCCTTGTCCTTTCACTTTGCGTATGGCGATTGGCTTATCGGCGTAGACTCGGAACTCAAAATTAGTTTACGGGATTTTATTCTGCATTTTGCATGGGAGGATAGCATATGTTCCTGGCTCAAACTTGTGCCAATAGTTTGTTTACCGCTTAACTTAAAGCTTTAAGTTAGGCAGGGTCAATTTGTTAGCATCAAATTTTTCAAGTGTTTTCTAATTCTTATTCAAAGTGAATGATAAGATGATTATTCCATTACACACTTATTTATACGGGTATTTTTAGCCTCGGAATAGTCGGCCATCTGGCTGGATCAGAAACATTATAACATCAGTTTTTTACTTCACCTAAAGGATAAACTGGTAGTTATTAGTTACAAAATTAGTAATTTATGGTTCTCCTGCTCCTTTCGCTTTGCAAAGCCCTGAGGGAAATGCCTTGTCCCACTTTCCTTCAAGACTATAGAGTGTGTAATCTTTCCCCTTAAGGTTGTACCCCACAAATAAATTGCTGTAAATTCTTGCGAAATCTTTGAAGTTAATAAGGAACTAACCATCATCACCTGGGACATATTTGGTAATCTCAGTTCGTTCATTTTCCTTTGCTTTCTTTATCTTATCATCGTAGAATTTGTTAAGGTCCTTCTGATACTTATCTAATTTCATGTAATCGGGGTCGTTGTTGGCGGGCTTGTCACTCCAGTCAAGCACCCATTCTCCATGACCCCAAGGGTTCCTCACTCTCATTAACTTGAAGTCCTCATTGGTAAAGGGTTTGAGATCAATAAAGTCACCTATGGAGTATGCATGTCCGTAGAATAACCCAGTCCGCTCATCATCCAGAGTCACTGGTTGCTCGGTGCCTGAGTTAGGTGGAACGTTGATTGAGCAGCCCATCAGTTGTCCTTCTGTACTCAACTTAAGTATTTTAGTCAGCAATTATTAAGGATTATTTCCCACTAAACTTTCCTTTATCGGCAGCACCCCTGTGAGATCAGACAGTCCTTGAGATATATCACCGGAAATCATGTTAGAGTAGCAATGATGTAGTTTGGAATATGCTTTTTCTAAGAAAGCAACCCACTGAAGACCTGGAGTAGGTGATTTAGCAAAAATCAGCTAGTTATTAGAAGTTTCAACTGGAAATAGGTCATCGACTAACACATAGACAGGCTTAAATGATTTGAAAAACTTAAATACGTAGATTCCGTATTGCCTAAAATAGTGAAACATTAGTGGGTGGATTCCAAAAGAAAGACCGCTTTCTGGGTCTCTCTTTGTTTATTTAAATGACTTTCCTTTTACTAGCTAGTCATTCGATGTTATGATGCTTAATGCTGAAACATACCAACAGTCTCCCAGCTTACCTTGAATGATATCATTTGCCACTAAGTTATCAGAAAACAGTTTAACTTCCTACAATTTTTTACCCTGCTTCTCTAATAACTGCTCGAATGTCATCCAAGTAATTTCATCCTAAAACGGCAGCCCGGGAGGGGGATCACTCTCGTTACCGACAATACTCCTGTACCCATGAGGATCTCCATCTGATGGCCCAAACTAAGGATCTCTCCAGAATGTTTTCAGTTTATTTGCAATTTCAAGGCACTAACTCCAGCAAGCCCACTCATCTGTGAAGATTGTCTACCACTCACTTTTCTCTTGCGAGTCTTTAGCGACTTCTTTTCTAATCAGTTTTGGGAATCTTTTGTTGTCTTTTGGTACCATTTTTTTTATCGCGGTGTTCATGTTCTCATAGTCCGCTTTTTTCATGGGGGTAAACACTTTAGAAGGGCCTTTGGCACCGCCAGTTTACAGGAGCGATATGAATTTATCAACAACACATTTACTTGGAAGACTACTCTATATTAGCTTGATATAATCTTCCTTTAACTTCATACCTTCAAAAACATCATTTAACATGTTCGTGTTTATCAGATCTTCCTTTTGATACCCCAAAGTCGAGAACTTAGTAATGTATGGATCTGACTGTATTTATTTTAAGTGTCGCTGCAACAGTTTGAAAAGATTATCGCTCGGATCTGATAACTAACGACCCTCTAACCAAAGCTTTACTAATTAGTCAGTTGATATGCTTCCATTTCCAGAGCTATCAAGGCATTTATAGTAGTTCATAATTTTCTTTTTATCAACACCCTTGTTGAGAAGCTGTATAATTTTAGCGAACTAGTTCAAGTTGAAGGGTCGCACTAGCTTTCTCTTTTACTATTTCTCTAACATTTTAGAAATTAAGCTACTAACTGAGACTCCTTATTTTTTCAACTATTTCACTAGCTTACTCATATCTCCTGCTAATATTTTGACTTATTTTTTAGCTTCCTTTTTTACTTGATTGCCTTTTTATACTCCAGTATCTTCCTCAACTTAATAGTCATCATCTTTTTTATCTGCCTTCTTTTTCTCAGGACGAGCGGGGTTTTTAGCTGGCACATTGTCTTAGTTCTCTTATTACAAATTAATTCCCTTGTCTATGAGATAAGCGGCTTTGTTCATTTACCGAACAAATACATCCTTATCGATCTGGCACTCAGCCTGAGGATCTAACGTGACAAATATACAAATTATCTCAGCATCCTTTAGCTTGGTGTTGCTCTTACAATAATTCCTAAACCCCTCGAATGATATGTATGGACCGCCTTATTTGTTCGTGATCTCACGGCATAAGTTTTATACCGATAAATCTTTCGATTTTGCCTCTTGACCAAGTTTGAGCAAGCACAACTGCGAATAAGTTCGCTGACCTTTTGTTGGATATATTTCAGAATTAATTTGAAAAGCGTTAATATATTGTAAATACTCGTCGTAAAATAGATTATCTGACTTGGAAATTGAACCGAGTAGTCTTGTGATTTCAACATCGTCAAGCTTAAGCTTAAGCCTTTTCATGATTTCAGTAATGTCGCCAATGCCAACCTTCTTGTCCCTCTTTTTGTCTGCAATTCTGAAAACCATTTCAGGGTTGACTCCGATCATCTCGCACTTGTGGGCGAAGAGAGTGAACAGGTAAGCGTGCCTTGCGAATTATTTGTTGTTATTTTTGAGCCTTTCAAGTCTGGGACTGAATGCTAACTTATATGGTGTGCTTACATGAAACTTATGACTCTGTGGCAATACCCAGTGTTTTGGAGAGAGTGTTGTTCTCCTCCCTGGCTTTGAGGAGCTGGAGCTTGAGCACCTTCACAATCTAGCGGTAGTCTTCGAGAGACTTAGACATTTAAATTATGAATATAAAATATAACTAACCTGCTTTATCTATGTAGGATGCATAATGTCGTCAAAATGATAATGAAAACAATGCGGAACTCATGCATTATGTTTTTTCATCCATTTTACGAGTTTTAAACTTATCAATTGGCACTCAAGTTGAGAATATTAATTCTGTCGCACAATTAGTCAAGCATACAGACAACATTAGTCATTTATTCTTGTTAGTTGGTGGAGTATGAAGACTATATAAAATAAGATAGATTTAATTAGATGATGAAATAAACAATAATGACATAAGAAATGGAAATAGTGATCGACAGCGATTATGCGAACTCCAAAAAGTCGAGCAACTTCAGCAATAGGGAATAATAAATATTCAATGACTACTTTAAGGTAACAGACATGCTGAACCCGATTGAGTACCTGCCACAGTATCAGCAAAACCAAATCCATCAGAGGGCATTTGTAGAGGACTGTAATAGCTGTTGTGGTAATGGCTGTATACTTTGCGCATATCCCTTTGCATGTTGCTGTTGCAAGTGCTGCTGTATTTACGAATTGCCCACTTCTACAGGTAGCTATATTTAAAATTAGCTGGCATCGTTGAGGAATTTGGAAAGTTTAATCGATTCATAAATCCAGGTCTCAATCTCATAAACCCCTGCACAGAGGAAATTCGTGAAATTGACATGCGTATCAAGATATTAACCCCGGGCAACAATCTCTGCATCACAAAAGATAACGTAAAAGTCACGATTGCTTCAAGTCTGGCATACCGTATCAACAACCCGATTCAAGCTTACTACGTTCTTGGTAATCAGCTGCAGCATGCTCTTGTTGAAGCCACACACTCTGGGCTACGAAACATCGTCGGGTAGTCTACTCTTGACTAGCTGCTCACACAGAGAGCCAAAATCATATACAGTGCTAAAAAATTAGTAGAGAAGAACGTCCCCGCAGGCGTCACCATCGAAAATGTGTTTTTGGAAGACATCGTGGTGCCAGTAGATACGATGAGGGCTTTGTCTTCAGCAGCTCGCCAGAAAAGACTGAGTTAGGCAAATATTATCAATAGCAAAGCTGATGTCGAATCTGCAAGTCTTCTTAAGTAAGCGGCCTCACTGCTGGACACGAAGGCAGCCATGCAAATTCGATACTTAGAAATGGTCACCTAGCTAGGCAAAAGTAATTTTATTGTTATTTCAGAGGGATCGAAATTGCTAATGCCCATCGGTGTCAATAAGCAAGGCTTCAAATCTTGATACTTCTTATTTTATGCTTAGCAAGAGCAGTGATAATTAGAATTTTATATATAGGGCAACACTGAGTAAACGAAAATTTTTAAATTTGTTTTTAATATATAATTTAACTTTAGCAGTAATGTCATTTTTATTCAAATGCTGCAAAAATGATTCCACCAACAAGCAGGTTTATCAGGTCGAGAAGAGAGATGGTAATGGCATTAAGACAGAGTACGTTACTAATGTCAATGAGATTAAAAACTGGGATCCAGCAGGTCGAGTATTGAAAGTTAACCGTTCTGAGTATGATGAGCTCATAAAAAAGTTTAGTCCAGCTAATAAATTCACCGACCCTACTTTCCCTCCAGGACCCAAAAGCTTAGGAGTTATTAATAACGTACCAGCCGACTGTCAATGGAAACGAATTTCAGATATTCTTGAGAAGCCTCAACTATTCGAGGGTAGGATCGAACCTCAAGATGTGATTCAGGGAAGCTTAGGCGATTGCTACTTTCTATCAGCTGTATCTGCTCTGGCTTAAAAATAAGGCAGAATCGCTAAAATCTTTGGTAATCAGCAGTTCACCCCTGCTGGAATCTATAAGGTGACCCTACGGATTGATGGTATAATACAAGAAATTGTCATCGATGATTTTGTTCCTGTTAACAAATCAGGTAAGCCTTTATTCTGTCAGCCCAACAAAAATTAATTCTGGGTTTTATTGCTAGAAAAAGCTTGGGCAAAAGCTCACGGCAGCTATGCTAATATTAATAGTGGAACTCCGTCATAAGTCTTTAAAGCGGTAACTTATGCGCCTTCATAACTGAGGCCAATAAAAAATCAACCTGAACAATTATCAAAACTTTGGCAAGATATTGTATAATGCAGTTCCAGAGACAATCCTTTGTGTGGTGGCACTTCTAATAGTAGTGAAATTGAATGGAAGAATGTAGGGCTGACTCCAGGCCACGCATATTCTATAGTACCTAATTGTTAATACAGATTGACGCATGCACGCTCAAGGATGAGCAGGGTCTGGACCATCACATGCTAAAAATAAGAAACCCTTGGGGCTATAACGAGTGGATGGGAGCAGGATCCGAAAATGATCATGGTTTTTGGTCTCGCATCCCCAATTCTCAAACAAAGGAAAGTTTTCTTGGTAAAACTCCTTTCGGCAATGATGGCATATTTTTTATGCGGTTCTAAGATTTTTGTCAACACTTCAATGAGGTTCATTTTTGCCATCTATTGGACAATGCTGTCTATTAAGTAGAACCGATGTATAGTGATGGCAAGAGTGGATCAATATTTACATTTTCAGTTAAGTAAGAGGGAGAATATATTATTTAACTACACCAGAAAGGAGTTAGAGGTGAATCTGATCTCAGACTTAAAGAGGGCTTGAACAGATCTACTTTGCTTTTAGCTAAAGGTAATAACTATTAATTTATGGACGGGTCACTGAAATATCAATAGTAAGATAACAGCATTAAAGCACACCTTAACCCTGGCCAGTATTTCGTCTATGCAGAAATGGACCCAACCTTAAATAATCACTTGATGCCAGAGACGATGTCCGTGAGTGCATACTCAAATCATTATGTTGACATTAAGCCAGTCGACTCGAAGCTGCAACCAGACTTCTTCCATAAGGTGTTTCTGTCATACGCACGGAACAACCGCAGAAAGTAGTTCAACAATGGGCTCATGTGGATTTCTTGGAAGCTTCTTTTTGAAAAGGGTGGATTCGCCTACTTGGCTTTCGGAGTGGATCCTCGGAGCGATAAGAAATTCGTTATTACCATCAATTAAAAGTACCAGTATTTTAATACAGCGATTTCACAAATTTAGGTTATGTACTAAAAGAGCCTCATCGGGGTAGAGGTAATCAAGTCCTGGAGGTCAAACCTGGACAAGAAGAAATTTTAGTAGCCCGAGTTATTAATGCACCATTGCAGGCTATGAAGTTTCCTCCTCTTATGGATATTCAAATTGACAAAGCATGATGAAACTATGTTTATTAAAGTTATTTCAATTACTGTTTTATATTTAAATATTTTTTTTAATAATATAAAGTTATATTTAATATGATATTGATATTTAAACAATTATTAACACACTCCGTTAATGTTCGGTACTTCACAATCCACATTTAAATTGATTTTTTGAGTGATTATAAACTCGAACTCGTTGTCATTATGTTTGCCAAAATTTTATTCTTCAGCAGCAGATTAAACTTATTATAATTTATCAAACTTATAGGCATTCGTGATATAATGAAGATTTACTCAAAAGAAATTTTCATTTCTAACTAAAAGAAGTTAAAAAGAGTAGTGCATAGGCCCATAAGCTTAATAGGTGAGGTAGTTTTATTAATTGTTGAAGATATACAAATAAAAGCAATCATTTGTCTCAGATGAAGCTTTGGAAGCCCTCGTGGATATCTTTCAGCTTAACGTGACCTCCGTGTTCTCCCTTGACCTCATAGAGCACAGTCCAGTGGTGGACGTGGTGGTGTCCATCCTTAGTCTAGAGGTGGATCTGGTAATCCCAATCATGGTAGCCTTCCTTGAAGAGCCAGACCTTTGTAATTCTTGGTTCTTCGAATTTAGTTGGGATTTTGTGCTGAATTAAGTGCTTGACTTTTTCGAAGTGCTCCAATACTTCGTTGTTGACTACGACAACCTCGAATCCCATTTAATTATTATTAAATCACAAATCTTAACCGCATTTAAATAATCTAACTCCAAAGCCATCAGTTGTAAACAAAACCAGTTCCCAGCGCCTCAATGTACAAAAGTGACAACATTTTTGCAAAGAATCAATAGTATTATTGGTTCTCCATTATGGAATTCTGACACGAACCTTAGATCAGTTGAACTAGATAGAGATAATATACTCAGCCGTCTTTAATAATAAATAACCCTTTTGAGATTATCAAACATAAACGTTAGTGTCGCAGTAAAATATGAACACTAAAGACTTCAACATACAAAATAAATAATATTCGTTACTGTGTTGTCTTATCTTAACATACAATGTTTGTATGTTCTTATTTTTATATTATTTGCAAATTTTGCTTATTTTATGCAGTAAAGATCATCTAAATATAAATCATGTCTCTTTTTCAAGGATCTGCTGTCAAATTTAGTTGATTTATGGTCTAAATCAAGCAAACTTGTTCTTTATCTTTTATCTTTTATCTGCTTATATTTTTTACAACCTTTGCCTATTTTATTCGACCTACTGCATGCGTAGTTTTCTCATTAGTCTCCATGGAACTTTTGTTTTCTATTATTTGTTACCCTATTTGCCAAATTTATTGTATTCTGATGATTGAGTAGGTGGTATTTTGTATAACTATTGAGATTCGCTCTTGGCTCGTCTTAATTGCTATCTTTATTTTTCCCTTTTCTGCATTCTCTCCGCAATGCCTTACAGATCCGCAAATTCATGATCTTCAATGCAATTACCAAGTGTTTTCCAAATAAAGTCATTGTTTGGGTGAGTCAGTTGCTCTCTTTTATTTAAGAGCTTTGCATTTGCTATTCTCATGGTCTCACATCTCTGCTTATCATTAAAACTTTATATTTATTTCTACAACTGTCTTTGCCTCAGTTCAATTGCTTAGTATAGATTCCGCTCGCACTATTAGAGTCTTTCAAATTATTTAGAAAGTGTGTACTGATTTTTCATTAGTCTCTCTTTTTCGAAGATGACTAAGAAAATATAGTTAGTAAAAAATATTAAAAATCACAAACTTTGAAGAAGTATGCTAAAATTGGAACCAAGTGAAAAACAAATTCCTGCTAAAATAGCCAGTACCAATATTTCGAAACTGCTAACTTTATTGAAGGACTTTATTCGACTTTGAGAATATTGAGTAAAAGATTATGGTTGTAAGTCTTCAAATTATCTTGTGTGATTTGAAAAGCTCTTCTCTTGAGCCGACTCCAAACCTAAAACACTTTAATTTAAATATTATCGAGATTGTTAAGCAAGCTAAAGTTTTTATACAGGCGAGTCGAGGGCCTATAGCATTGGTTCTTTTTTGGGTGAACTTTTCAAAGAGGACAGTTTACTTTATTTTGCCTTTAATTTTGAGTTTAGATCGAGGCTACTAAGCAGTGTGCATACATCACTGCAGTCTTAATCTTCTGTTGATTTCTGGTTTTGCGTTTACTTATCATGAGATTCGATCTGTGAGAGATTATCTATGTTGCCCGCTAGGCTTGAACGAAATAGGACTTCATTTTAGATTTAGTCCTTCACTCGGACATGGTCGGTTCCTACTTCAATCATTATAGTAAAAACTCCTTCATATTTGTGTAGTTCATCTATTGTTAAGTTGCGTATTTTGTTATTTTTTATCAGAATGCGGTTGAAATTATTATCCAAATGGTACTTTAGGCAAAGTTTAACATTCGTCTCAAATAAATTATTAAGTTAGGATTCATCTTTATTTTTTGCTTTCACTGTAATTCTTTGACACTAGTTTCTCAGCAATAATCCGCTTTGTGGAAAAATTGTCAGCAAATCATAAAGCTTGCTCTTTTTAAATGCTTATTTATTGACTGTTTCGTTTATCATTGGTTATATTTCAAAGGTAATAGCTAAAGAATCATTAGGATTTGACAAGGTCACATCTCCTTTGAGAGTGAGACCACCCAAAAAGATAGAAGTGCTGCTGATTTGTAGTTCTTTAATCATGAGGGTGCAATATATATTATCAAACTTCGATCTGTAACATTGAACTGCAATAGAAATCTATTTAATATTGCAATTATGAGTATAATAAATTTGAAATCAAAAAGCACATCCATTTCCATAAAAAAATTAAGGATTTTTGGACTGTATGAGGGATAAGCCAATCATAATTAATAATGTTAGTTAATAGTTCAATATAATGCGACTTTAATTTGATGAGATGACTGTAAAGCAATTTATTTTATCATTTTACAACTACAATGCTGTCATGATGCTGACTGGTTATTGATTTCTAAATGGAGCTACACTCTGATAAAATGTTTTGCGATTTTTTAATGAATTCCTAGTAATTATCTCTCAAAAATACGGGCATATATTCGGTCTCATTTTATTACAAACCTTAAACTTTGACATCAGCCAATAAAACTGATTATGGTGGTTTAGCATTGGACATTTCTGATGAAAACTTTTTTGATGAGTCATCGTGAGACATTTCTCCTACAGGGTAGAAATCAGAGCTAAGATCGATGATTTGATTGACAACTTATTTAAAAATATTTTCAAACACTCCTCTTAGTTGTGTTTCCTTCTTGGATTTGGCCTCAAGCTTTTCACTATCATCCTCGCGTGCTTTAGTTTTAGTTGGCTCAGTTTTCTTCTTGCGATGTGACTCAATAAACTTGTTGAGCTCTGGTAACTTCTAGATGTCGATTGTCTTACTGAGCGAGTTGTAGTAATATTCGAGTTCTTTCTTTCTCTTTTGAATGAAGTCGTCCTTTGTGGAACCGAACAATTTCTTTTGAGGGAAATCTGGTAGTTAATTCCTGTACTGAGTCTCCATGCACTTTTCGTGGATGTCTCGCAATTGACTGTACCTCTCCTTGATGATAATCGGTTCAGGATCATCACCTTTAGCATGCACCTGAATTGTGTACCATACGGTACCAGCATCGTTATATACTTCCGTGAACTTAAAGAATGGTTTTTGCATACAGGTACTAATTATAGTGGGGAAAAAATAATTTATACAAGAAATTAGGTCTATAAAACATGACTATGAAACTAAGATCGTAATAAATTGAAGCACTATATTATAATTATAAATAGTAAGCAACTGATGGGGAACGCTTGTGAGCAGTGCAACAAGAATCAATCATAGAACTCATTGAGGGAAGCAGCTCAACCGAGTAAATAGCAAATAAATCTCCAGTATGTGCACGATCATATAGGCACAAGGTCAATGTTAAATCGAGCGAATAATTGAACGATGCTTAGCCTAAAGATTAGCCCATGCTTGAAAACAACAACAGCAGTGGGCTGAGTGATCAAGAAGAAGTACGATTTGAGAGTGGAGTCATCTACAAAGGTAGTTGGCGAGGCAAAGTCAAGGAAGGTCACGGGCTGCAAGTTTGGCCAGATGGAGCCCAGTACGAGGGCAACTGGCTCAACAATCAAGCCAATGGTAAGGGCAAATTCAGTTACTCCAACGGTGATGTCTATTAAGGTAACTGGAAAAATGGAAAAGCTAGTGGCTATGGCATTTTCACTCACAACTCTGGCGGTCGCTATGAGGGATATTGGGAAAATGATTTGGAGCACGGCTTCGGCACTGAAACATGGCCAGACGGAAACAAGTACGAAGGTGAGTATGCAATGGGTAAGAAAAATGGAGAGGGCCACTATATCTGGAATGATGGAAGCGAATACAAGGGGAACTGGGTCAATAATGAGATTACTGGGTTTGGCATATACATCTGGAGTGACAACCGCAAGTATGAAGGTGACTGGCTCAGCAACAAGATGCATGGCAGAGGCGTCTATGAGTGGGGTGGAGGTCGCAAATATGAAGGAGAATATCAAAATGACCAAAAACACGGCTTTGGTTGCTATACTTGGTCTGATGGGAGGAAGTATGTGGGTGAATGGAAGAACAACAAGAGAGACGGGCAGGGCAAACTGATCTCAGTCGATGGCACAGAAAGAGAGGGAATTTGGTTTAACTAAAAGAGGATAAGATGGCTTGATGAAGGGGAAGACAGCATCTAAGCTGAGTGATTACTAAATTTTTAATATTAATGACAGTATCAATGTATATCAGTATAAGAGATATCATATGAAGTTTACAGTCGAAACAATACTTTCGATTGCAGGTGATGGAGCATCCTGCCACATTCTTAAATTTGATAACTCGATAAAAGTGTTGCTAGACTGTGGTATTTCACCTCGCTTTGATTTTTCAAAATATCTAGCCAAAAGCGAGGACATACAATCGGTATCGCTAGTTCTCATATCGCACTCACAGCTTTAGTATTCAGGAGCACTGGCGTTTCTTGTAGACGAACTCGGTCTAAGCCCTAAAATATTTTACACTACTCAAGCAATTATGCGATATTCGCCACTGAATCTCCATGAGGAACTATTAAACCTTAAAACCCGTAACTATAACAAGAAAACCTTTAACCGCATATATAAAATTTACGAGCAAATCAGTATCATCAAGCCACTTCAAAAGAAGTCCATAGATTTGTCTGCAAAGCCAAACCGGGAAGACATTTCATCAATGGAAGCATAAGAACACGATCCTGTGCAGAACACTGTTGGCGAAATTGAGAAGGTTATTTTTTTCACTTGCTACAGTGCTGGCAGTAACATGGGTAGTTTAGCCTGGCGCCTCAGCTTCGGTATGATTAACATGTTGTACCTAGTGGAGTACAACAATTATTCGCTTTACCATATTAATGGACTCAACCTTGAACAGATTCTCTCCCCCACAGACATAATGATTACCGACGCCTACAAAGATATCGACGACTCGTGGGTAAAAAAGACTAGTCTGTATCGCCGAGTTAAGGACATTTTGTTGAGTTTCTATTAAAGAAACAACATGAACTTCGAAAAGCCTGTCTCAGGTATCAACAATGACCCCGAGAAAAAAATTATCTTTTCCTGCTACCCCAACTAAATGCTCGTTGAAGTGATGGCGGTAATCAAAAAAATTATTGAGGAAATGCAACCTCCAGAATTGAGAGAAAAGGTTAGAGTGGTGCATCTGTCAAATAGGTTCCTACAGTTAATAAAAAGTCAAATGGACTATTTCTCTCCAGCCTTTAGAGATACTCTTGAGAATATTGAGCAATATTTCATGCATTCGAAAGAGCTCTCAGGCCGTATTAGTATCACAACTTTTCAAACACTTGAAGGCTTGTTAAGCAATCACATTAAAAATAAATCAGTGGAGGTTTATCACTTCGGAACAAAAAAAACTGAGAAGGAAGTCACAGAAACACAGCATAAAGGAGAATAAAATATCCTGAAGTTAAAACTACTTAGTCTGGATGATAGACTGACACACTCAGCATCTAAAATTTAATCCGAAGCAGATAATTAAATTGCTAAAAATATAATAGTGCCAACTGAAAAATTTGATGACAATGAGTAGATGTCATAGAAGTAGCTAACAATTTCCGAAGTGCCTGACGAAATCGAAATAGGGAGGGATCCGGAGAGACAAATTCATCAGCCTCTGCACAACAAGTACTTCAGTCAAATTGGATTTCCTAGGTTCACAAGTAGGCTCAGAGAAGAAGAAGTTATATTTGATGAACTGGGATGCAGGCATCAATATGCCAGATTTCAGCAGCGCAAGATGACTGAAGATTACAAAAAAGATGGAGAGTTTTCAATGGCCGATGTCTCATTACAGAAGAAAAACTCTACTATTGAAATTATGAACATATAGTTCAAAATTCCATCAAGCAACTCCATACTGGATTTTTCAAAGATAACCTTTGAACCTTTCTACTCTTATCGCACTAACTTCAACTCCTCTGTACAAATAATAGCTGCTATAAAGCCAACAAAAGTAATACTGATAAACACAGAATATCAGAGACAACAAAATTAATCATTTGGTAACAAGTACAAGTCGATGTTTCAACAAATTACTAAATAAACAATTGGGGAATCAATTAGGAAATGTATTGAGATTTTTGAACTAGCTCCACGCAACTATTGCCATCTAGAGTTGCCCAACGAGCTTATTTCATATAAGGTAAACTACATACCCATCCCGCAAGAGCGAAAACTTCAGAAAGTTAAGGGGCTCATTACCTACTCTGAGGCTGGGTTGCTTTACATCCACCTTGATGTGTTGGAAGAAAAAGAGTTGCTTGACTTTCGACTGGACAAGTTCTACCGCAGAGTCAAGATGTAGCAGACTTATGAGTGCCTCTTCACTCAAAATGGTCTCATCATTGATGGCATCCGAATATATCGTGAAGAAAAGCGTATTGTTATCGAAGGCTTCTACTCAGAATAATATTTTAGAATCAGAAGACTACTCTATGATTTTTTAAAAATGTAGTGATTTTACTTTCATAACATTTTATTTTCAATAAACATTAAATATATCAGTCTCGACCTGTAAACTGCTTATAGCTTAATTAAGTCTTAATCATAAAGTCCTTGATCTCGCTTTCTTTTGGATTACCAGTGATAGTGCCTCCATATTTACCTGACCCTTTGCCGTAAAAATTTAAATTTCCCTCCTCTCTTAAATATTCAAAACATCCATAGTAATCTAAAGTATGATGAGGCTCATCTCTCTATTTAAGGTGATTTGTATTTTTTGATTGTTCCTCAAGTACTTCTGAAATTGCCACGATTCTTTGCTTAGTGTGCTTCACTTTTTTAGGGTCAGGCTTGAAATTATACTCAGTATTTTTGAATCTCATATTAGCTTTATCTCGTTTTGACTTCGTTTTTCCTAGGTCCATAAATCTCTCCCGATCGTTTGCTTAATTGAATCCATTTGCTAATCCGAGACTTGTCATGATTAAGTTTGGATAATTTTATAAGTAAAATGTTTATGAGCCTTACTCAGTCTCTTTGGTACCGATATTTTTCTTGGTGCTCTAATTGTTCAACCTTTCTAAAGTGATTGGACCATACGTTTTTAACTTGTTGAGAATCTCTTACTCTTTGTACTGTTCTTTTTAAAGAAATATCTTTGCATTTTCGGGCTTATGTCCAATGTGTTAGTTGATTTAAGTAATGAAAGATTATGAAATTTGTCTCATCCGCTCCATCTAAAATTAGATTGACTAAAAAGTGTTATATAGTGTGTTGAATAAATGCTTTGTCAATTTATCACAAATTGCTTGATCAGATCTAAGTTTTTTAACAAGTGCTGATTGATCGATCACAGCCTTGATTACTTTCTTGAGACATGGCTTCGGCATGAAGAACGACGGGATCAATCGAATAGGTTCGTAAACAGTAAAAATGGTCGAACGGTAACTTACCCCGCAGAAGAAGAAAGAAATTTTGAGATAATTAAGTTGGTTTTTTATTCCGAAATAGAATTCTTTAAAGAACTGCTCATTTAAATTTAACTATTAAATGTTATCTATGAACAGGTAAATTCTAGGCAGTTTTTTAAAAAAATCTTAATGAATTTTAGTAAACTTATTGATATTTTTTAGCCAACCGTCCATAGTCTGTCGATGCTACTCTTTCATAAAGTTAGGGCGATTCTCTTTATCTGATTTTTTGTTTTAATCATTTTCATTCACGAAGGAGCTATCCAATTTCTTAAACAACCTGATCATTTCATCGCCCACCATATAGAGCAGCGAATCGCGATCGCTGATGAAAATACCTTTAATGGTGAGATAGTAATCCTTGCCCAGGATCTTGTTGAGTAAATTGGTGGCGAAATAGGTTTTGCCTGATGATTTATTGCCGTAAAGGATCAAGTCTTGCTTTCCCTTAATCAAGGCCGTTAATGTCTTCTCGAGTCTGTCCTGCTCAAGCATATTTGCCAGTTCCGCGCTTTTTTTCAATCTTATTATAATATTAACAAATATGCAGATGTGCAATTAAATGGTGAAAATAGACTTATAAAATAGGATCAAAGTGAGGCTTCAATAGATGCTATGATTTGTTTGACCAGGTCGCTCCCTTGAGATTCAAACTTTTCGTAGTCGATATGGTTAACTACTTTCCAGCCATAAACCTTTTCCCGGTCACGTGATATCTCTTTGAACTAAGGGAAGTGTAGTATGCTGTTGGCTTACAGATTGCGCTGACTCGTTCCCAACTGTATCTCGGTTGCTCTGATATCTTTAGCCGACGGAAAAGTTGTATACGTTCTCTTTGCCTGGTTGTGTGGTAAGTAAATGGTGGTGCAGACATCTCGGTACTCGTGGGGAATTTTAAGCTCTGCAATCAGCTTGGTGGGCGGAGGGGCCGACTCCTCGAACTTCACGCCAGTCATGGATGGCCTTCTGTATTGGTTGCCCCCGTCATAACCATTGTTGTTGTTGTTCCTGTTTCTATTGTTGTAATTGTTGTTATTATTATAGTTATTATTTCTGTCATGGAATTTGTTGTTGTTTCTGTCAGGCAAGTTGTTGTTGTAGTTATTATTCCTATTATTATTGTTATTGTTGAAGTTACCCCTCTACTGATTGTAATTATTTTGAGTAGTGTCCCTCTGTTGGTTGTCTTGATTTTAGTATCGCTGATCTCTATTGAATGGCTGATTTTTGGGCGGTTGTATGAAATTATTTTGGTAATCAGGCTGCCACTACTTCATATTTTGATCATAGTTATTTTGTCTATCCCTTGTGTAGCCATCCTGCCCTCCCCTCTGGTTGGAGTAGTTGTTACGAGGAGGTGGTTGTAGGTACTACTCATCCGCGTATGGATTATATACATCATTCTGATATATATTGGGATTATTATAGTTTCTGATGTTATTTTGGTAATCACTATTCCCATAATCATCATGCCTCTATGTTTTAAAGTTATTTGGACTTCGATTCTGTCGCTGGTACTGTCTCTGATTATTCTGATATTGCCTCTGGTTACCCTGATATTGTGACTGATTGCCTTGGTACTGTGACTGAGATTGATTATAATTTCGCTGTGAGTTATCCATTTGCCTGTTATTGTTGTTACTATATCTCTGCTGCTGTTGGTTATTGCCTCTCCAGTTCTGGTTTGACTGATAGTTATTATATGCCTCATTGTTCTGATTAACGTCCCAGTTTTGCGTCCTCTCATTATTGTAGCTGGGTGCATTGTTACGATTATTCGGCGCTCCTCCTTTTCTATTGTTGGAGCTTATGGCGCTGGTTAGTAGCTGCATTGCAAAATATAATAGACCAATTCAATGAGGTCTTAATTATTATAATAGCTGCATTTTTATATGATCAGCTTCGGAGACTGTAAAAATAGCATATACGTACTAAAGACGCATCTTAAGAAAATGGGGTACTTTGAACTCGACTCGTGTTTGCCTCTGCGTGATTTTTAGGAGGACAAATTTCGATCTGACAACGATACCAATGGCAATAGAAATAACAACAAAGTAATGCTGCAGATATTACATTTTATACTTATGGACTATTGCACTCACATATACAAGGAACTACTCGAAATAGTTCCTAGTCTTAAGCTAAAGAACGATCAGGAATTTGTAGAGAGCGCCATTAGTATTGCCAGGGACTACTACCATATCAGCTCAGGTGTCACCAGTTAGCAGTATCTGAGGGCTGGCTACTTGAATAAGAAGCTTGAGTTCATGGCCAATCTGACTAAAGCAGTGTATAACAAATCGGAAACCATCAAAAAATCAAAAAGCAAGTAAGGAGCTAAAAAGGATATAGCAAAAGACTTGCCAGTAGTTCAACAGTCCTCATAAATTTAACCTGCAGAACATCGATGGACAACGAACTTTAATAATTTGGAAGACTCTGAAGAATAAGTGCCTATGAATATTACAGCGGCTCCGATGAAAATAGATTTCAATGAAATTAAGCAGCAGACAAACTTGAGTAAAAAATTATAGAATAACATTGGTATAGCCCATAAACAAGTACCTGCCTCGAAGAAATAACGCAATCAGAATATTCATAGGCAGTTCGTAGTTGATGGCTAAACATTTGATGAACGATAGATTAAACAAGCTCTTGAGTAAAGACATCCTACACCTGTACATACTGCAAACAATAAATAAAAAATACATATGGATGGCAACAAAACGATTAACTTCTAACCAGGGATCGAAAATTTGAAAGAATAATCAAAATATTTGAAGTATCAGTTAGATGAGGAGAAAAATAAGGTCCGAACTTTACAATAACATATTCAACAGTCGAGAAACAATATTAGAAATAAGAGCACTAAACAAGAAAACTCTGAAGAAGTGCCAAGCGAGTGTTTCGTCCGTAAATAGGATTTCAATTAGTTAGTTAGTTTAATTAAAGTTCTTTCCGGAACTGTGAACGAAATTTCCGCCAAGTTCGCAGACCTTGAGGCAAGTGTGAGCTCACAAATTAATAACTTAAATGCTAGGGTGCTTATGATTTAAAGCAGTGTCCGGCTTCTCAAGGACAATCTATGATATTTTTGTATTATGAGAAAGTATTGTATTGAAATAGCACAAAAACATCATTATATCTTAGTCTATCTAGGCTTAAGGGAGAAGAGCCAGATTCCAAGAATTTCTGCTCCTTCATTTAAGACACGAATGACGAACTCAAAGAACACAATTGCCTGCACGATGCAAACGGCTAAGAAGTACCATTCAGGACTGATGGGTAGCACTCGACTGGCTAATACATAAACAGCGCACAGAATGAGGAAGGAGAGAGTGCCCCTGTTGAACACATTGTACTTCTGCCTAGTGATGTACTGCAGTTGAATGTTAATCATGTTTCGTGACCACATGAACATTATGGCATAGAAGAATGAGTAAAATGTCCAAGGGCTTAGCTCCGGTAAGGTGCACCAGACCAGCAAAATGGCCACCCCTGCAGAGAAGAACAGCAGTGGCTGGAAAAGTACTTATGATTTTGGAATTATTCGGTTCTTTAATATATCTTTGGTCATGTAGATAGTTTGAGGGATCAGTAGTAAGAGTAACCCATAAATCACTTCCTCTCCGTAGGTTCCGAGCACATGCTTTTGGTTCATGTACTTCGAGAAATTGATTTGAGTGGCGAGTAAGCACATGATTGCATAAGCAGGTAGTCCTTCATCGACAGGATTGACTCTACCTAACTTAAAGTAGCCCACAGAGTACTGGCTCCACATTGCGCAGAAATAAGTGTTCATTATGAAAATATAGATTGTCAGGAGTTGGAAACTGAAAGGCAACTTCAATATCTTCATGACCTGCACACCCAACAGGAAAGCAGAAATGGCATCGGCGCCATGATCGAATAGCATGCCTAGGGGAGTGGAAGAGTCTAAATAGTGCATAGAGTACTGGTCTTCCTTGCTTGCTTGCCGTCAATATTGTCCAGATGTTGGTAAATCAGAATGGAGACTGCCATCATCACCAGTTTCCAGTCCGGTAGCTCATCGTTAGGGTCAGGCAGCATGAAAATCACATTGACAACAGCCAACATACTCATAGCTGAAAGTGTAATTAAGTTAGGCGCTACCCAAGTCGGGATGAACTGCAAGAGGAACTGCGCAAAAGGAGACCACAGGTACTCGTATGTAATACTGTCAGTTCCACCGGTGTATTTAAAGTTCTTGAGAATGTCCTTTCCTGAGTGAACAGACAGTTACGATCGGCTGGGATGTAGGAAAACTTCATGAATTATAACTCACTTGCATTATCAATCAAATTATCACAATTATTATGAGCAATAACGCTCATGCGCGAAGTTCTGACCTTCTCAGTCTTGTCTTGTTCTCATCGAAAGTTCTACAGTAGTTTAAGTGCAGTGACGGCAGCCTTACGCATAGATTTTATTTCTAGTTGTGGTTCAGTTACAGAGTACTCCAGTCTTTCTACTTGGGACTCAACTTGATGGCCAATGACTGTAGATTCTTTTGGAACTTGAACATGCTCTTGAATTCTTCGAAAATGCTATGATCCTCACTTGCAGACAAATTTTAACTGCATCTAGTCTTTGGTAAAGTCTTTGCTGACTGCTGCGAGCTGAAGAAACCCTTTGGTAATTGTGAACTTCGAATTAGTCTAGTATTTGCAGTCCTACCGACTCGAAATGATCCAGCTACCTAATCTTCCAATTTTTTCTTCATGTAATAAATCTTCTAATTATATACATTAATAGCAATTTTAAATATTGCTCCTTGTTATCAATTTTACTTGGTGTTTGGTTTCTCTTCCTCTTTTTCCTACTTCTTTTCATTAACATGATGATCTTCCTTTGTTTATTATTTTTTTACAGCATATTCGACCAAATATTTCTCGTAAAGTGTTTTCTGATCATTCCACTGCTTGTGTAAAGTCTTCCTAAACTGCTACTTCAAGAGTTTGTCTCCTTATTTTGCCTTTTCGTGAGTTGGAATTCCGTCTTCATCAAACTGAGTGAATTTGGGATCTGCTCTGAACATTTATTTTGGATTTACACTCATCTAAGTTAACATCAATATACCTTCTTGATTTTTTACTCCTCCTTTTTACGTTTTTACTCCTATTTCTTTCTCTGGTCTTCGAGCTTCTTTTATCGCTCTTTTATCATAACTTCCTTGGACTAGAAGCGCCAGGTGGAGGGCTCAGTTATTTGTTTATCTTCGACTCTAATTTCAAGTTCGACCATGTCCTAGTCTCTGAAAGTGTCGCAGATCTACAATATTTTCTTAAAGTCTGACTTTGCATTTTGTCGGATGTTACTTCTAAACTTCACCACCGCGTCTATTATTTCCTTATTTTTAGAGTCACTTGACTACTCTGTCTGATATTAGAACCCCATGTCTTCAAATGGCTTGCTTATTGTTTACAGTGCCTTTATTAGTAAAGTTATTTTTGGATTGGCACTTGAAATGTACGAATTTGCTTTTTTGATAGTTTCATCAAGCGCATCAATGACCCCTGGTGTGTTAAAATTATCGCAGAACTATTTATGAACTTTCTCTTTTGTTGTCTCTAGTGCTAAATCGAAATCCTTGTCAACTTGATCTATTTTTTGCGGTTTGCTTATTGATGATTCTCTTATTAAAGTACGAAGTGACCCAAAGAAGTTTTTATATCTTTTGTCCTTAACTGTTGCTTACTGTAGTGATTTTTCTGGGTCATAATCGAGAACGACATCGTACTTGTGTAAAGCAAAAAATAATCTTATGACTCTTGGGGGAACATGTTGAATTAATGTTTTTATTGTGATGAAATTTTTCAATGTTTTTGACATTTTACAGCCTTTAATGTGCAGATGTCCAACATGTATGAAGTATTTCACCCAATTAGCTTAGTTGTTATGAGCTTAAGTCTGTGCAAGTTCGTTTTCGTGATGAGGAAAAATTAAATCAATACCACCAGAGTGAATATCTAATTTCTTGCCAAATACTGCAGTAGCCATAGCAGAGCATTCAATGTGCCATCCTGGTCTTCCCTTTCCCCATTTAGAGTCCCACGTTGGTTCTCCAGCTTTAGCAGCTTTCCAAAGCGCAAAATCTTATTTATTTTTCTTTTCATTATTTTCATCAGTTTCCTCAGCTTCAGTTTCGGCTTCAGCAATACGCTTGAGTTTACCATATTTGAAATTTTTGCGGTATGACTCAATGTTGAAGTAGACAGAACCTTTGGACTAATACGCATATCCATTTTCGATAATATTTTCAATAAATTTGACAATTTAAGGTATGTACTAAGTAACTCTTGTTAAATAGTCGGGCTTTTCGACACCAAGATTATCCATGTCTTCAAAGAAGTCGGTTTCCCATTTGCGGGCAAACTAGAAGTATTCAATTCCCTAATCTCGCGAGTTCTTAATGATTTTATCATCGACGTCTGTAATGTTCATGCCGAATCTCACATTGTACCCGAAGTGATTTTGCAGTATTTTTCTAATCATGTCATTGCCAATGTAGTTTCTAGCATGACCCATGTGGCTGTTAGAGTACACTGTCGGTCCGCAAGTATACCAAGTCACCTCCTTATTGCTAAGAGGCTTAAATTCCTACAGTTCGTTAGTGAGACTGTTTTTGAGCTTGAGGACGCTAAACTCTGTGTTGTGCATTCTGAGGTAAGGCAGAAAATTATTATTAACGTGTCTCAATCTTGCAATCAACATTAAAATTATAAAAGAAAAGATTAGTGAGATCACAAAAATAGATAATATACGTTTGTAAGAGTATGACCAGCTTGAAATAATAAGTAGTATTTGGAGAAATGTTATTGAATAATTTATAACTATAAATTCGATGAGCACAATACAGGTTTGTTCAAACTGCGAGAAATAATTACCTTCCGACAGGTTCGATCTGCATTTGGGCTACTGTCGACGTAATATCAAGCGCTGTGGTGACTGCAACCGACCTTACGACGTTAACAGTCTCGAAGAGCATAGAGAGGAATTCCATCAATAAGCAGAGTGTCAATATTGTCGTACGAAAGTACCCGCTAACCTAATCGCTTCGCATAAGAACAGCTGTGAATACAAACCAGTGTAGTGCGTGTACTGTTAGGTCTCAGTACCAACCCAAAGGTTTGAGGAGCATAAACTGCACTGCTAGTCGAGGACAAAACCCTGCGATAAGTGCGAAAAGCCAATCACAAATAAAGACTATCTTGATCATGTTAGCAAATGCACAGGTAAATCAATACAAACTAGCTCACAGAATTTAAATTCATACTCTCCGCCTGAAAGTAGTCAGTCCCAAACTACTCGAACATACGTCAGCAATAGCTACTCATACCCGACACAATCATACTCGAGCAGCAATTATTCAACAGATGTAAATTGTTCAACATCGCCCGTCATTAGGACATATGTAAGAACATACAACGGCACAAGCGATCTACCCATCTCCCAATATAGTCAGCCTACACCTAGTTCAGCAACAGGGACATCAAGCGCAAGTTCGTCTCAGTCATATACCTCATATAACTACAGCGATGGCACATATCCAGCATAGGCAAGAGTAATAAGCAGACGAGTCATTAGCACAAGAGTAGTTCCACCAGAGTAATACTCCAAGTATCCTGACTTACTGACCAACACGACAACCTATGTGAATGCTAGCTCATATACTCCAAGCACTACAACTTACTCAGGTACAGTTAGTTCACCTAATGCCACCTACTCGTACACTCCAAGCCAAGTCACGTCCTCGAGTGGCTCTTACTCGACACCCGCGCGGGTGCACACGAGAAGACAGTATGCGGAGGAAGACCCAGAGCTGCAGGCCGCACTCTACGCCAGTCTCGGGTACGCGGAAGAGACCTCGCCCTAATTGTACCAGATGATCCAGACCCAGCACCAGATCTAAAAACAGTTCAAGAAATCCTGACAACTTAGTGTATCTACAGTGATTAGTTGAATATTGCAATTATATTTGTCAGGATATATGATTCAGAGTGGGCCATAAACTGTGAAGATATCCTATAAGGCCATCGTCTCAATCCTGGCATTTCAGATTCTCTTCTATGGCGTCATCTTCGTGCTCGCTTACTGGATCGCCACCCTTAACTGGAAAATGTTACTGCTTTCCCTCGTCGTATCCTTTCTGCAGAGCTACACGCCCGGCAAGAATCAGAAATATATAAACTTCGTGCTCGATTACATGAGACCACAGGAATACTTCGCAGTTGAGAGGCACTACGAGGAGTCGGTACCTGCTTAAGAGAAAACGATGTTTTGTTTCCACCCACACAGTATTTTCTCTTACGGTAACATGTGATACTAAGTAGGTGTGCTATGTAATGCTAACAACAAGAACTATCCAGGTGAGAAACTCACTGACGCCACTATACTTGGCAGCCGATTCATGCTATTTCTACCAATAATTGGACTGCATTTCAGGTTTTGGGGCCTCGAATCGGTAGACCCAAAGCACCTCAAAAAACTAATGAAGAAGGGAGAGTCTATTTCTCTGGTACCAGGAGGATACGAGGAAGCTACTATCACTACGCCTAATTAACTGAGAATTTTCATCAAGTAGAGAAAAGGATTTATCAAATACGCACTAAAATACGGGTACTCACTACGGCCAGTAATTATTACAAACGAGCACAAAGCTATGAGCACCTTCGATGGACTGCTTGGACTTCGGTTGCTCTTTAACAAACTCAAGCTTCCCGGCACGATATTCTGGTGTCGCTACGGACTATTTTTTCCCCCAGGCATTAAGATGCACACTTTAATTGGGCGCGGAGTTCGAGGTACACGCACATATGCTAGTAATTAAGAACCCAGCAAAAAATAAATCGATGAGGCTCATGCATAGTACATCAATAACATTAAAGAACTATATTCTAAACACGAATCCAAAAATGGTAATACACCTCTTGTTTTCTATTGAGCTGGTCTTGATTTCATAATATTACATGTATTTCCAGTATAAGTATAAGTGTGTGAAAATTGTAATCAAAGACATTCGAGGTTTTGAAAATCCTCACTTCTCTTCCGGTATTTCTAAATCATATCTTCGGGACTCTCCACATTTATACTGAAGACTAAATAAGGTGCATATAATCGCGAAGAGTGACATAGCTCTGCAGCCCAGTGTTGGTACTATTCGATGCTTGCAATGTAAAAACAGAGCGTTACTGTCTGGCAGAGTTCAGTAAAGGGTAAACCCCTCGGTGTTTTCTTATAATATCTGATCTTTTTGCACTCTTTTTCATCTTGCACATAGTGTGGATCAAGACAAATGACTTTATCATCTTGAAACCCTACGATGTATAGAGCTTGACTTCCCACTCCTCCAATCATACCACAAAAGTTGTCCATTCTCATTAGGTGCTTGGCATGCGATGAGTAGATATCCGGAAAATGATTACATCCCTCTTCGCTGAGTTTACTTGAGATGGCGATAACTTTGGGGAACTAAAACTCAGGCTTCATCTTCTAGAAATTCTCAATCTCAAAGTGTTCACAGTACAACGATATGTTAAAATTCAAATTAATTTTGTTGGGAACCTTTGAATTAATTGATTTGTTTTTCAAGGGCTCCTTCATCTCGCTGATAATCGATGAAACGGCCATGAGGATCTCATTACTGCCTGTCCAGCGTTACTCTAAATGAGGAGAGTTGTACTTATGTTTCCGCGAGTGCAAATATTTTATAACGAGAGTGGATGATTTTTACCTTACTTGAAGAGCTCGATGATGTCACAGGATTATAAAGGAGGATTGGATCTCTTTATGATTTAAGCAAGAAGCATCTGCACCACACGAATCATACAGCCCCACCCCACGTCGCTCTTTCCTGAGGTGGATACGGAACGATAGGACATCCAAACGATAGCTCCGAAATGTTCCATGAATCTGGATCTTGTTGAGTGAAAGTACTCCTTGCCAAGCAGATAGGCCGGCTCAGAGTCTGCTTATAGCATGATCTTGGGCCGATGCAGGTACGGTATGTGCACGTAGTTCGAGTGCATTAGATTGTACTTAAAGTTAAACCTACATCATGGCTTGCCTTACATGTATTATTTAATGGACTGTGACCTAAGGACCCCACCACATGCTTCCATATAGTTATTAGCGATGCAACTCTCTTCCTAGTCCTCCTCGCTGCTGTAAAGGGGTTGCAATTCCACAATTGGACCATTCATGGTTAAGAAATTGATAGCTTTATAAAGAGGAGTTGAAAATCATTCATCCATTATCTTCAATTCAGATCTATTCAATTCAGAACATCAGACTACTATATATTGTTAAAAATGATTGACTATGAAAGTATTAACAGCCAAAATATTAAGCGGCGTGAGAGACCGTGAGTATTTTTACTAACTTATAGATCGTCTGATAATTATATCACAGTTTAACGTATATATGCTGAACCCCACCTTCGCGTCATTTAAGCCCGCCAAGTCAGCATTCCATGGACCTCTATCAGAGATTAACATAAACGCTCAACCAAAAACATTTCATGAATTAAAAGCGTCGAACGTAAATAAGCTTCAGTCTGATCATAGTTGGGCTGTGCAACCAAGCGATAAGATTTGCTTTAATAACAGTCAGGCCAGAAAGCCAATCCTCAACTTCAACATGAAGAAAAACTACAGCCAAGCCAACTTCGTCGAAATTTAGAACAAAGCCCCACACGCCGAGTTGTAAAAATCAAGGCCAAAAATAGCATGTAAAAATTACGGGACCGCCAAGAAAAACTATGTACAGGTGGAGAGGACAAGCAAAGAGAAAAGCATAAACCGGCCCAGCATCAGTGGTCCTTCTCTGTTGAAGAACAAATCATTTATTTACACAATCAAAAATGAAAACAAGTAGAATATATTGATGCATCGACCCTCACATGATGGATTTAAGGCACCTTACCTTTTTTCTGAAGAAACTTCAATCGATAGCATCGAGAGGAAGAGCGAGGATGTGAGCATAAGTATCGGAAGCTCTAATGGAGACAGCAGTAATTACTCATTCTTTAACTCTAGCAAATTGGAGGATAGCTTCAACTTAAAGGAATCCTGTAATTCGGCTAGGCTTGACAAGACTCTAAATTTTAGTCGCAAGAGTAACCCAATTATATACAAAGGAGGCGACTCTAAAAAAACTAAGCCTGAATAGTCGATCTATTTTGGAGAAACTGGATCATTGAGTCTCATGGCCAGGTAGCTTCAGTCATCGTTTGAATAGAAAAACAAATGTAATTAATCAGTAATCAAATCTTCTGAAAATAGTTCAATAAATTTTTGTAAAAAATTTCAGCAGTACAAGAGACCTAAAGAAACAGTATCGACGAAGCCATTAAGCATTGATGATTTTTAAATGCTGTAGGAGCTGGGTCAAGGTAAATATGGAAAAGTTTATATGGCGCGGAGCAAAGCCACTAACTTTATCTGTGCAATCAAAACAATATCTAAAATGAAAATCAGAGAGTAAAATATTTAAGACACCTTAATCAGATAAATTAAGATCCAAATGTATTTGAACCATCCAAATATCGTAAAACTCTATGGATTTTTCCACGATAAAGAAAATCTTTATCTGGTGATGTAGTTTTGCGGCGATGGACATCTGCTTAAGTTAAGCAAGCAACGCAAGATTTTCTAATAAAATTAAATATTAGAGATTATAACTAATGTTTTCGAAGCAGTTTCTTTTCTGCACTGTCATGGAATAATTCATCGCGACTTGAAACCCTAGAATATCGTCATCGAGCATGTAATTCAGTGAATAACTTAGGGAGTATATAAGCTGTGTGATTTCGGATGGGCAGCATATGCTAAGGGAGATACGCGCACAACATTTTGTGGAACTCCACTTTATGTGTGCCCCGAAGTTCTCAAGGGTAATTAATACGACTCGAAAGCTGACGTTTGGGGACTCGGAGTACTAACTTATGAGTTGGCCTATGGAAGAGTCCCATTTCCAATTTGGAGTCAGTCTGACATGATTAAAATTGTGAAAGATCCTGTCTATTTTCCCACATGGACCAGTATTTCAGATAAAATGCAAAATCTAATCAAATTAATGCTTAATAAAGATCCCACTAAGAGACTAAGTTTAAATTAAATTATGTCAAGCGCTTTAATCACTGAGTACGTGGGAACTCGAAGTTATATCAAATTAGAAATTTAATACTTATTTTGAATGCTTTTTCGTACTTTTTAAACAAACTTCAATAATAGAGTATCAAATAAAATCATTTCTTTTTGTTTACCGCCACAATACTATATTTATCAAGCATAACACTTAGCAAATCTATATTTGCTTTGTAATGTTTCTAAATTTTTTCTTTCCTTTACTCAGTTATGGAAGCTGAGTTGAGCTTATATTCCATCAGAGGTGAAAATCTTTCTAAAATTTAAAGCAGTTCTTGCTGTTTCTCTCGTAGACTTTGGTTTAATTTTTGAATGTTCTCATGCGCAATGCTTAGCTCAAGAGCCTTATTATTCTTTAACTCTTGAATAGTATTTTAATATAGGGCAATTAAATCTTTGATTGCCCCATCGTCTTACTCCTACTCGTTGTGAACTAGCTGAGAAGCGGCTAATTATTCATGCACTGTGTAAAGCTGTCCGCTTGAGCCTTCCCGACCCTCAACAATACTGTTTTGTCGTTGAACTGGTCTCTTGATTATTGAGCTATTGCCGTCAGCTGATAGATCTCTTAAAGATGAGCTTTCAGATAAGTTTTTCATTGATTTTCGTTTGACTCTTGAATCAGTCATCACCTTGCTGATTTATTTGGCATGATCATCATGAAGCTTTGATAAATTGTTCTTCAACTCTTCAATTTTTATTTCTCTATCCTGAATTATTTTTTTATTATGATCATTCTCCCTTTGTAGCGAGTCAATTTAGTTTTATTTGGATGCAACTTTTTCTTGAAGCTCCATCTATATTTTTTTCATATCAGCTATTTCCTGTTTGTGATACTTTTCTTGTTTTTACTTTTCTTGTTATTGCTCTAATAACTTATCGTCGCAATCTTTTTGCAAATTCTCAATTTTATTTTAGTACCGTTTCTCAGTCAGCTCTAAACTTCGTTTTGATTTTAGTATATCTTTTGTAAACTGTTCAATTGTGATACTTTTTTCGAGTAGCTGTTGAGCTAACCTATTTACTTCCTTTTCAATATAGGCTGAGTTTTCTCTGCAGAACGAAATGATTCCTTGAGTTCGTGATTTTTCTAACTCTCTTTTGGACTCAGCGTGTTTAACTTAATTGTCACGTTTTATTTCGGTCTGCAGTACATGATTCCGCAGAATATTATTCTCAGACACGAGCTGCTCAAGATAGATGCTGTGCTCTCGCACCAAATTTTGACCATGAACTGTGAGATGCTTTATTTACTGCTCCTTTTCTGCTAATAGAGCCTTCGTTGATTCCAAACTAGACACAAGTCGAGCCAAATCGTCATAGTAGCCTTTGCGAGCTAAGTTCATGTCTTCATGTGCAATCGCTGTATATTTTGATTTAATCTACTCCACTTCGCTAAATCGCCTCGCTTCAATAGCCACTAACTGGTTTTTTAGTCCTTAATTCTCTAGCTGATAATGGTTCAAACTTCTATCATAGTGAGCCTTCAATAACCTTATATCGTTATTTAATTTTTCGATCTCATTATCCTTTAAATAGATTTATCTAGTCAATTTTTCTGTCTATACAACATTAGATCTAAAGTTTAGATCTTTTAATACTTCGTTCTCCTGAGCAAGTCTGCTATTTTATACCATGAATCGAGTCGCCTCCTCTGCGTAATTCCTAACCTTACTATTGAGGGCTTGGTTTTCAAGACTGAGACCATTATTCTCTCTCTCCAGAAGTCCAACACGTAAGGGTCGATTCAAGTATAACTCTTCCTCAAGGATAGTTTGAAGTCTGGCGTTACGACGGGGTGATTTATCCTCTAAATTTCGAATCGGACTTGCAGATTGCTTCCTGAGACAAGGACTTGACATTACTAAAATTTAATAATAAAAAATATAGAAACCTATTACATTCAACATTTGTGCGCTAACTTTATATTTTAAAACAGCATATTAAACAAAATATGTGATTCACAATGAAACTGATGATTCCACTGATAATATTAATTTACATAATCATTGAATTTGAGGTTTACGACTACTTTAATTGAGAGACTGTGATGAATTATCCTGAAAAGGGGGTTTATTTTATTGATCGTATTGCATTTTATTTGCTTCACCTTACTCGCTTCTAATACTAAAATTACGAAACAGTCCAAAAGGAACTTCCTACATGAACGAATCCTTTTTTTTATTAGCTGGGTAGTTACTCATCATAATATCTTAATACCCATTTTCATCCTAGTTTTCCACTTCGGACAGGAAAGGGTCATGCCGTGGAGGTGACATCAGCTCAAGCAAAGAGTTCGTTGATACCTTTCTTTGCAAGTGCATAAACCCAACATGCTTTACTGGCGACTAGAGTTTTCTCCTATCGAACTTGTTGCTAATGCTGCTTTTATTTGATGTTGTCTTTCTCTTCAACAAAGGCACCCAACCAAGTTTTATTCTAAGCTATGCAATGCACTTTGTCTAGACTTATTTGAGACTAGAGTTGACTACATATGAAGATTAAACGCCAAGACTAACATCTGTATTAATAAAATTAGTTATACTTTTCAGCAATTATTGAAAGTTTGATACTTTTTTCCTCATTGTTGAGTTCCAATGATTTTTAATATTGTTGTCAGTGCGACCTGCCAAATGCTTCGAAATTTCAGCCCATTTATTACCATTGCAAGAATGCAACAAAAATAATATCCACTATTCGTCATTGCTCCACTATCCTTTATTAATATTAGGGTCTAAGTGATTAAACCATCTCTCCCTACACTGTTTACCCTGCCTGTCAGGGACGTACTTGGCTATTTTAGTCCAGTTTTTGGGGCCGAACTCATCCACCAGTCTTCTAATAAGCTAGTCCTCTGATTCGGTCCATGGTCGTTTTATGGTTTTCATCTTTGATGTATCTGACATAGCCTCTCTGTCCGGCAGGTTGTCGACATTTGAAATTTGCAATACGCCAAAAGGAATCATTAGTCAACTATCCGTTATGATGGCCAATTATAATAATTAAGTACTAAAGCCAAAACATAAACTCATTTCACTTAATTAGCAAGTAAATTATTAATATTATGATTTCAAAATCAACAGGAGACATGTGAAATGATCTTGGAGGCAGGTAAGGTTTCACAGGCTTCTGCATAATACTTTGCGAACATAAGTCCATAGTCTGACAATCGCCCGCACTTCGCTGTATGATGGTCCATCACAGCTCTCATGCACTCATAGTTCATGTGCCTTGGCGAGTAGACTCCACTTAGTTTTAGATTTTCAGCAAGGTGGAAGAATATGTCATCTACTCTTTGCATGCTTTTCATTTACTGTCTCATTTCTTTCTCGGATTCACTAGTCTTTTCTCGCTTGTGAACTTCAGCCAAGATTTTTATCTTCATGAGCCTGGAGTCAAAGTAGATTGAGGGCTTGAAACTTGGTAGCCTCTTTCTTAGATTGATAAAATTGTTGCTTTTTCCACCACCGATGAATGAGCTAACGGAGTCACCCACGAATGACGCATCTCCCCATTGCATTACATGACTCATTGTGGTGAGTGCTCTAATTTTTTAGAACTGAGCTTGAAGAGTTTCGCTAGACAAATCGCTGCCTTCGCTGTTTTCAATAAAGTTAACGCTGAAAAGATCACCCAAGCAAGTACCAATGTGCTTACCCTGAATGACGTCGTCAGGTGAGCAGTAAGTACCCCATGAAGACTCAGTTGGGTTGGCCGCTGACAGCGCATAAATTCCTGTGTTTTTAGGCAAATTCACAAACATCGAACCTGATTCACAAGTTTATAAGTAAAACACGAACTTTGAATATTTGCCTTTAATTTTACCGAAAGTGGCTAGTAGCTGATCTGCATACAGGTACTCAGAAGGGAAAGCAATCAAGTTTGGAGCACCATGGTCTGAGAAGAACATGAACACATTATCATTAGCAGTAGCATCTAGAACTTTTCCTGTACCTTTACCAGCGACTGCAGTTCTGTTGCCCTCGAGCACACTCAAAAATATTTTAGGTGTCACATCTGCGCCCTTGTAGTCGATTTTGACTCCTGCATAGACATCAACTCCTGGCTGAGCATACGATGGTTTATTGTAGACCTTGCCTGGGAAGGGATTTCTAGAGTTGTTTGCAATGTCATCGTAAGCGAACACAATAATTTTTTATGGTTCAAATCCTTTTTGAATGAGCATCTGATAGGCATGAAAAACATCAGCTTGATGTCGGTAGTTGAACCAAGTGTTGGAGCCAGCAATGAGGACTGCCCAGTTGGAGCAGCTACAAGCAAGCACTAAAAGAAGTAGAATTCCTATAGTTTTGGAGCTCATAATGAAATTATAAATCTATTTCAAAAAGTTTGTAATTTCTAAACAAGCATTATTGAATTATGACAAACAAAATTTTTAAAGTGACTTAACTTAAGCAGCAATTCATGTTTAATAGCTATTTTGGTGTTTAATTTATATTAAACTTATTTAACATTTTTGTTAGTAGTATACAATTTAGGCAAATCATTACTTCATCTCTATTTTTATCTTAATAGTTAGGCTATTTATAGATTCTGGTAAATAAATACAATTTTAATAATATCTTGGTCATATAAGTTGATAAATGAAGGGCAAAAAGAATATCACAGCGGCCTCGCCTGCTAAGGGTCCAACCACGACTCAAAAGTTGGGAACTTCGTCATCCAAGCCACGATCTGATGACAGTGACAATGAGCTAAGCGTTGAGGGATTCTGGAGAAGGTATCAAAGTATGACTGATTCACACACTAAGATCATTGACTTGTTCATCTTGTACCTGGTTACCATAATTGGCTTCCAAGTCTTCTACCGACTCATTGTAGGCGATGATTTCCCTCGAAATGCATTTGTTGCCGGCACTTTCTGCCCTCTCGGAGTTATAGTGCTATTAGTTATCTTACGTGGAAGAGGCAGGGATCTTAGGCAGCTAACAGAATTTTTTTTAGCATGCTTGGTACTCTTCATCACAGCCATTAACTTCGCAGGCTGAACTTTTAATCATAAATTTGATATCATAGACGAACTTTATTTTATTCAAACAAAAAGAAAGAAAATCGCTAATTTAATTATTACAAGCTCAACCTTAAGAGTTTTTATCACATTCTCTGCCTAGTTAAGCATCTTAAAAGTCTCTCTTTTGACTCTTTCTTTTTTCGATAATTGACTTTAATGACCTGTTTTTCAGCTTACTGAGGTCGGCAATTTTCCCTTCCTTTTTCTGTTTGCCCTTCATTTCATTCGAGAACTCGAGCATTTCCTGTCTGATGTTCTTTTCGTTTTTAACTGTTTTTAGTGACTCTGAGCAAAAAATAACTCTTGATTTCTATTCTCTTTAGCAGTATTTCTTGGTCTTAAGCTCTGCGATTGGATATATTAAATCCTTATACTCGTTTTCATATTATTGTTTGAGCTGTAAGAAAGCCTCTCTTATTTCCTTGCGTTCAAGAATGCTTTCGAGACTTAGTCGTTTGTCAGGACTTTTCTCTAACATACATTTTATAAGATTTCTTAGCCATTCTGAGTATTGTTCTGGAATCTATTCTATTTATGTGCTCAGGATTTGATTGACTAGCTAGATGAGACTGCTACTATAAAAGGGTTTCTTTCCTGTGCATAACTCAAACATAACGCAACCTAATCCCCAAATATCGCTTTTGTTATTATACTTGACTCCCTTGACTGCTTAGGGAGAGAGGTAGCAAGGAGTGCCAACAGAAGTTATTGCGAATTATTCATGTCTGTTTAATTGACGAGCAGTCCCAAAGTCAGCTATTTTTAGGAGTCCATTTCCCATAACCAATATGTTTTTGGTCTTGATATCCCTGTGTAAAATCCACATTTAGTTGTGAAGGTAATGAAGGCCTAAACAAATTTGGCACAACCACTTGATCAGCTGATCTTCAGGGATAAGTTCATGCTTGAATTGTTTCTGAACGTAGCTGGAGAGGTCGCCTAAATAAAAATTAATCATACCTTTTTGAGCATACTCAAGGAGTAGATCGAACCCATGATCGCCTTCCCCTTCCTGCACCTCACGGAAATCATAAACTTTGATGATATTAGGATGTGACAGCTTCGGAAGCAAAGCTAATTCGAAATCATTGCTTTGCTTAGAGGAATAAGTTACTCTTTTGAGTGCGGCAACCTGTTTCTGCCCCTCTACTAAACTCTCCACCTAGTAAATGACTCCATGTTCTCCTTGGCCAAGCTTCTTGACAATTTTCCATTGTTTGTCCAGTTTGATCATTCAGATTAACGAAGCAAACCAGAAAATGCAATTATTATTATTGAATTTAGCAAATTACAAACTCAAACGTAATATAACTAAATCAAAATTATTGGTTCGCTATCAAAGTTTTTGATTATTCTCAATAAAAATAGAATTATTTTTGATATCTGTTTTGCATTATCGCAGTAAGACATACTCTCCGGCATTATAGCAGTTATCTATAATGTATTGAGCATTGAGGCGATCATTTCCATTTGCTCTTAATATGGCAAGCTCATAAGTGGGCTCTATTTTACTAGCAACATGGCGCCTAAATATCATGAAACTTACCTGGCAACTCGCTCCATAGAGAGATCCAAGTCAGCCATCACCCATACTCTGATATCCCAAAATTTATTTGCGGGCTAGTTGATGCCGAGGTGCTTATCGAACACATAGATGCCTTCCACAATTACTATTTATACATCTTCACAAATGCATATGCTGTCCTCAACTGGATCCTTCTGGGCGTGGTCGAAGCTTGGATATCTGAGTGTGGACCCAATTTATGCTTATTTTACTTTTCTTATTGTATCTTAAAATTTAGACAAATCGAAAGTAAAAGCGGCTCCTCTCCTTTTAAGTCCATGCTAATCCAGCTGCTTCCGATATAAGTTGAAGCCATCCATCGGCAACACTATGGCATGTTTCAGTTTGATCGCTAATAATTAACTGATAGTGGATTTGCCTGAACCGGGAATCCCAGAAACCCCTACCATGAGCCGGCGAGTTTTATTGCTCGTTCTTTGTCTTTATTGTGCATCACTAATAACTTCTGCTAGTCTATCTATCTATGCTGTGAGGTCATTGTTTGTTAATACTGGCTCATTCTTGCTCTCGTACATTGTGTAATGAAAGTTGGCTTATCATTATAGAATTAGTTATATTGTCATGCGAGTCCCAAAGTCATATGGAGATGAACTTAGTTTGGCACTCACCCTTGATAAAAATTGGCTAGTAAAATCGTAAATGCATCAGCCAAGATATTCGAATTTCATTGGCACATTTACCCCCATTAATGTTGGGATGAAGGATAGAGCTCAGCGATCTTAACCTTACTCATTTTACACGCCAATGGAGTAACTTCCATCAAGATATTATCAAAGCGCCTCTAATAATAGCAACTCTAAGCTGACAAAAGTTTCAATGGCTACAACAGGTCCATTTGCTACAAGAATAAGTTCGTTTAACACAGCCAGCGAGAACAAAAAAATAGACAATTTTATTAGCCCTAAGTAGAGATAGAGCAGCTTGAATAGGCCAGATAGTAGCTTCGTTGAGACATCAAGCAATCTGAGCCACTCTCACTTTAAGCGAACGAGCGAACCTCCTACAGTGGATCAGTCCAGAAGGAGAAGTAGCTCAAGTGGAAAGCCTAACAAATACTTAACAGTTGTCTCCAGACTGCCCATGAGTAAGAAAACTTCCCCTTTCGCAGTAAAATGATTTTTTATACTTAAAATAAGAAAAACATAAATCAACTGCTCCTTGATGGTTTTTTGTTTCGAGGCGTTGTCGGTTTTTGGTACTTTATGGCAATGAGCGAAAGTAATAGTATGATACCTAAGAAGCTGCCATTGTATAGAAGCAGTTTACCAAATTTCTTGCCCTTCGTCTTCATGATTGCTGCAGCCAGTAAACCACCTAATGGGATGATGTGTATCCATCTAATCTTTTAATTGAGTCTGAGTAGAATTTCCTTTGAGATAGTGTGCTCATGTATTTTGACTTACTATGCTTAGTATTCTTGCTGTCGATCCCACTTATTGCTGATCATACCATATGTGGCTGGCACTAGCTCATTACCTTTTGCAGGTTTAACCTCGGCGGCTATTTCGAGCTATAGAAGTTCAGGCTGCTTCTCGAGGATTAACTTCTCCACTTTCTCAGGTGCCAGATGTAGAATTCCTTTTGTGAATATTGCATTTTTTGCTTTCTCGGGCAAGTCCTCAAATATTTAGTTAAGCTTGTCTGGGTGAGGCTTTGAAATTGCGCCTTTTACGAATGCCTCAATAATTTTAGTGAAGTAGGGGTAGTAAACTTGATCACGGTAGATGTCGAAGATTGACCTTTTGAGTAACACCTCCCTTAACTGAGGAGTGCATAAACTGATAAGTCCTGCATTAATTAATATGTACCGTTTTACCGAACTGATCGCCATTTGAATAGAACAAGTCCAAATATCGATGTGATTAGTATGGCAAACGCAATGAGAACATGAACTTCGAATAAGGAAAAGAGCAGGTAGATTGCAGAGATGATGGAGGACACAATGCACACTTCGAATCGGTAGTGATAGAGAGTTGTCAGCCAATTTTGCATAATAAGTTTTACGCTTTATTTCATGTTGTTTATTATTGCACCCGATGATGACATACACTTTATAATAAACACACCCAAATGAGGATGAGCCAAGCTTAAATGTATTATGTATTATAATATGCAGAAATTTAAAATAAGGGCCGATGGAGCACAAGAAAAATAACACCAGACGATAATCGAAAAACCATCGTAGGTTCTCAAATGCATCGTAAATGCGGGAAAAACAAAAAATAGCTGAAAACTTCAACCAAAACTCAGATAATTTCCAGAGTGTTTTTCGAAATGCAGGACTTAATTAGATTTACTCGTAAATGCTTAGGAATTGTAAAACAAAAGCAGCCTTACACATTTCCATATATTTACCCCTCATAGATATTTCAAATCTGTTGCAATAGCAATAAATTGAGGGCAGTAGATATTTGTAGAAGCTGGAGAAGATAGCATAAAAATAGTAAATCATGTTTGTTCCTTCGTGGCAGCACAAAGTCAATGGCTGCTCTGTATTCTTCTGGATTTTGATAAGCAACGAGAGGCTGTATCCTGATAACATCAAGCACATGGACATATTTGTCTCCTATCCTCAAATATTAGTCACAAATATCGCCAATTACAAGAAAATATGCAACTTAAACCTGAACATATCAAAGTGTTTGCAGTTTGATCAACAGGTTTGCTTGTTGTCCAGTAAGGCAGGCGAAGAGGGACTTAGCATTTCATCATCTGATGATCATACAAAATTTCATTACAACGCATCCGGTGGCATGGGAGGCAAATATATGGATAGTTTGATTCAGCACACGATGAAGAAAAACCCTAAACGATGCTTTGAGTAAAGTTTACTAATCAACATTTACTTGATCAATGCATTATGCGAATAAGCAGATTAGAGTCAGTCAGTTGATAATAGGAGATAGAATGGAATCAACTTTTTTGACAAAGCTATTTCTAATTTTTTGGCCCAGGAAATAGAAAACAAACATTAAAAAATTGTTGATGCGTATAAAGAGCATGGTGCTAAGCATGAAAAATAACTTGAAGATGAACTAGCATTATACGAAGATTAGTATATCAAAAACGTTAAAGTTAACTCTAGGATACTAAATGACTATAAAAAACAAAAATAGCTTGTATAAGCCACTCAACGAAAAATATCAATTAATAACCAACAAATATTTATATGTAACCGCGAGCTTATTAAGAAGTAAAACGGGAAAATTTTTGATCAGCTTTTCGATTAGCTTTTACAGCAGTTTGAAAAAGAGAAATATTTTTCTAAAGACAGACCGATCAGAATGACTGAAGATTTTCAATTATTTATGGATGAGTTTTAAAGGAAATCATTCAAATCAAGCTTGACTTTTTCTCAATTTAATTCACTCATGAAGAATAACAAAAGTCGATACTATTAAAGAATTCAAAAACTGTAGGGTCAAATCGGGCAGGAGAAGAAAAATATGAACTTTGATGAGACCTATGATAAGATGTAGATTAAAAAAAGAGTTCTTTACACTCTCTAGAAGGAGATCAAGTTGCTTGATAACAAAAAAGTGGAAATAGAGCTTGTAAACTAAGACTTAAAAAAATCATTAGAAAGCCATTTCGAGCGAAATTATTTGTAAACAGAAGGAGATTAGCTGTTTGACTCAGAATCTATTAAGACATTTAAGCAAAAAACAGTCAAAAGTATTTCCCCAACTAATAGAATGGTCGAAGGAGGCAAGTCAGAAAAGCTTTATATCGAGCTGGCAGAAAGGCCCGTAAAAACAAGAAAAAAATGTTTCAATTGTTGCAAATGTTCTATTTTTTGACTAGTTATAATAATAAATTAATTATAGTATTGTTGATGCCGGCTTTATAAAAATCTAGACAGGCTTAGAAAAGGAGTAGGCCTCCGCAGCTGGATTAACCTTAAATATCTGACGTTTAATCAGACTCACTTGATGAGCAAAATGAAATGGCAAAAGTAAAAATAGGAAAGATTCCCTATGGCTGGTATGACGAGTTCAAAAACTTTGGTTATGACAACAAACTGAACCCTGTTCTCAAATAAAAAAGAGTTAACAAGTTAGAGGAGTTCATAAAGAAGTCCGAAAACCAGGATTGGTGGAGAACAATAAGAGATGAGCTGAACATGAGAGATGTTGTACTTTCAGATGAGCAGCTCGCTCTCATTGATCGGATTAGAAGCGGAAAAATGGCATCAAAAGCAGTGGCTAACCAAAATTTCGAAATTGATATCTAGCATAATGATCCATTTCCGGTGAATGCCTTTCCGCCAGCAAAAAGAAACTTTATGCCTTCCAAATGGGAACGAATGAAGGTAAACAAAATACTCGATGGACTGCTTAGTGGAAGAATACCTTGGGATAACTAACAAAATAATAAAAATTAATAAGTTTTGTATGACGCCTGGGCTAGTGGAACAGTAGCAGAGAAAGGGGTAATTAATATCGCTCCCATGAAACAAAAACTTCCAGGTCATAACGAATCATATAATCCACCGAAATAATTTTTACTTACTCCATAATAATTAGCATAATGGAAAGAGCTAGATGAAGAAGATCGTACTTTCAATTTTATACCTGAGGCTTTTGATAAAATAAGAAAAATTCCTTTCTACGACAAGCTAATTCAATAGCGTTTCCAAAGATGCCTTGATCTGTACTTATGTCCTCGCGTTAAGAAGAGAAAGTTGAACATAGACCCTGAGACTTTAATTCCCAAACTACCTGATCCCTCGCTCTTAAAGCCTTTTCCAACGAACATCAGCATAACATATGAAGGGCATGAATCTTCAGTTACAGCTTTATCTGTTTCAGTTTCCGGGCACTTTTTGGCCACAGGCGATCGGGATGGAGTTTTCATCATATGGGAAGTGCTAACAAGCCGAAAACTATTTACAAAAAAATTCAACTAAACAATTTATGCGATTGACTGGTCTGTTGGTAATGCCATTGTCTTCAGTCATGGGGATCAAATAGAAGTCTTCCAATGGAGTTATGAAAGGGCCATAAAGTTCAAAGGTTAAACACTCTTTGATGCCGGAAAATAGTTCAAATAAATCAAAAAAGATTGGAATTGGTATAAGGAGGGTTCTTAGTAATACAACTTGGGCTTCAGAGTGAGTATGAAATTTGATAACGATATAACCCATGTATAGTTTGAGAAGTCAAAAGGAGATTATTTTTTGACAGTCTGTCCCGACAACTAGAAGAAAAATGAAGTAATTGCCATTCATCGTATTTCAACTTCCGGCAGCGAGCGTAATTTTATAAAAGGTGGAAACATAATTAAGAAAGTGCACTTCTACCCAAAGAAACCTCACATTGTAATCTTAACAAGCTCTAAAGTTGTATACTTCAACCTGGAGAAGCTTGAGAAGATAAAGCAGTTGTCAGCTGGCACAAATACATATTCTTGCATGTCAGTACACCCTGAGGGCGGTTATGTGATTGTTGGTTCTGAGTCTCAAAAAGTACATCCATGATAATTTAGATTTTATGCTACGATTTAGATCTAAGCTCAAAACCTTTTAAGACTATGCAGTATCATTAGCAAGGCGTAACGTGCACTGATTTTCATTAACAGTACCCACTTATGGGGTCTGCCAGCAATGACGGAACAGTACATATTTTCCACTTTAAAGTGGATTCGCAAACACTAACAGATGCAGTAATTGTGCCCCTAAAGGTCTTGAAGGGACATACAAAGCGAGAGGGCCTCGGAGTAACAATGATAAGGTTCCACCCCAAGCAGCCCTGGGTCTTTAGCTCCGGAGCCGATCGAAAAGTATTTCTTTGGATGTGAGTCCTATTGTCACTATTATTTAAATTTAACACAATAAAAATATTTAGCTGATCAGATTTGTACTCGAGTCTTGTCCCGAGAGTTGACAATCCGGAAAGCATTTTCTGGCTTTTTTACTGCTTAGATGTTTTTATTTGAGCTGTTTGTCACTTTAGGTAATTTCACTGTTTCACTGCCTTGATTAACACTACTGTTAGTTGTACTATTGGCGCCTGTTATCACAGTACCTCGATTTTTGGCATATAGAGACTGAGATCCTGGATTATTCGATGACGAATTCATCGCCGTTGTTGTTTTGCCCCTCAAATTGTTATTTGCACCGGGGTTTTGGGCTGAAACCGATGAATTAGTTTATTTACTTTTTTCAGCAAGCCTCAGTGCTGTATTTTTAGCCATTTTCCTCATTTTTTGATCGCGGTCGTTAAAGCATCCCAGTAAGCTAACATTCCTGGACATATATTTGACTCGCTTGTTGTTGCGATAGATAATATCAAAGCCTCCTATCTGCTATTCTTCCCCTGTTAATCTGAATTATCTAATAGTTACAGCCCTTCTAGGTTCACAACGGTGAGCGTATCATCAAGGAGATTTAGTTTCAGTTGTCCATCAATGCCAGTGCTAGCTGTCATAGAGGGACTTCCGTTAACTTCAATAAGCCAGGGTTTCAGTTTGGAATCTATAAGGACATCGAACCCGTAGAGTTCAAAGCAACGTTTGTCATTCATCATGAGCTTGCTTGTAGTAAGTAAAGTATTAATAACGAGCTCCTGTATGTAAAAGAAGCACTCCTCCACAGGCTCTATTCCAAACTTGCTGACCATATAAAGTCTCAGCTTGTCAAGCTGATATTTGCCTCCCTTTTCCTCGTCGTAGTTGTCACTGTTCTTTTGAAACGCAACATTTGTAATATGGCTCTCTAATTCGCAACAAATTTACCTAAGCTGGAGATATCATTCATCTCATACCGGTAGTGGGTGAACCGAGCGAAACCCGACCTGTACAAGTAAATAGTAAGTGGATTGTGGGAAACCACTAACACATAAATACGCAGGTCGAATTTTTTATTTCCTATTAACAGTGGGTCGTATATGTATCGCTGTACGATATACGGCTCAGGCGCTGTAGATGAATCTGCCCAGTCTGTGATCTCATTTAGCTTTTGGAAGAGGAAAATTCCCTTACCTTGACTCTTCCCAATTGGTTTCATGATCCAAATGCACTTGTCCTTAGACACCTTCTTATATTCTTCTAAGAAGAGAGGGTATTAGCTAGGCAAATTATACGTGAGGGGCATGAAGCCATAGGCGGCCGCTTCGTCAGTCTTGCCTTCTTTTTCAAGCGCTCTTTTATATTTTTTTACATTCTTAGAGAGGAGATCTTTTCGACAAATTTCATACCAGTTTCGAAAGTGGTTGATTCGTTTGTTGGGAAAGAGCCTAATGCGATCGAGTGTTTCGGGGATGAACTATTTCTAGCACCAGTAGATATCCCAGTCTTCCTCTTCAGTTTGCTTATACCCTCGTTTAGCCAAGCTCGTAGGGATGCAGTTAGTAAAAAAAGTCTTGAACTTAATATTCGAACTATGATAAGCCTTGAAGTACCTGTGGACTGGAAAGTAATCTTTCTTTATATATTTTCGAAAGTACTCCGACATGCGATTATATTAATATAAATATTACTTTGACCTACAGTTACAGTTCTTTTGATTAGAATGCAGTCGCTTCACTAATTGAGCAGGCATAAATAACTACATTAGGAATAAATGAGAATATTATTCATTAAATATTAATGCAATCAGTCCCGAATTTCTGAATCGTCTCATACAAACTCTATCTTAAACTATTAAGTTAGGCTTCCGTACTACTGATCTGGGAGTTCAAGTCTTTCAAGTCTTCAAACCGCATTGAGTTTAAGGAAGTTAGGCCTTAATCTTGCAGATACTGCTGATAAATTTCTTACACTTCGCGCTCGGCTACCACGAAAGATGATTACCTTTTCTCTTATTTACCTATCGCTTTGTCTTTGCGTTGCTTTAGCTCAGTTGAGCTTGTCGGCTTTATTACTTATTCCTGAGTTTTTTTGTTATTCTTGGTCATGTCCTGTAATGGTTCTGACTTTTTTGACTCCAGTAATTTGGCATATGTGTCTGGCATCACTAAATGACCGAATTAGTACATTTTTCTAGTTTTTTCAAGTATGGAGCATCGACTTAACCCCAGTCTCCTGTAGTGCTGTCGGTGGCTTAAATTTATTTTCGAGTTTTCGATTTCTTCACATTCTTCTTGTCTATCTCATCGTACTGGCTTAGATGAGCAAATAGATTCTTTTCAAGATCGTTGAGTTTGCTTGACGAGCTAGGTCGTACTCGAGAGTTAGAAGTCTCACTCGAGAAGCTTGTTGAGGTTTTGCTGGTTATTATCGGCAGTCGGAGAGGCTTGTCTAAATTTTTGTCCTTGCTCTGTTTCATGAAATTAATAACAGAAGATAGTTTCTTTTTATTATACGCTTGTTCAGTTTTGGAAATATATTGATTTGAATCACCAAAAATGTTTGACTAGGAAGATTACTACTCTTAAGAGGAGGAAAGTCTTATGCTTTCCAACAAGAACACACCGTCATCCAAAGTGCTTGTGCAGAACTCAGGTTCTGACTTTAATCACCTTGCTGGTGAAGGTTAATCTCTAATGAAAATAATGAAAGAAAGAGGCTGTACATTGTCTATAACTCAGTGGATTTAACATAAAACTAAGTAAAAAAGTTTAAAGAACCTAAAGCTAAATAAAGATCAGAACCGAAAACTAAAGCAAAAGTAAAGCATTCTATACGCAGACTGGTTTTTTCGATGGCGGCGATAAAGCATCGATCGAATAATTAATAAAAGCGTTAAACAAATCTTTTAGTCAGGCAGATCCACAACAGGCGAGCTGCATTCTTAGCTATATTTTAGAGAAGAAAAATTTGAGTGCCGAGCACCGAAACAAATTCAGCATAATGAAGTGTAACATTTTGTTTGGGTAAAATAATAAAATAATTCAGATTAGGCGCATTTGAAGATTGTTTAGCAAAAGCACAGGCGTTCTTGTAAAATTCGTACAACAAGCTTTCAGCAGCCATATATTCGAATTTGATGGCCAAGTGCAAGATTCAAAATGATCGAGTATTGTCCGGCTATATGGACTTCCTTCGATCTAAGTCTTTAATTGAGGAATATAAGTAGCAGCTGCATGACCAAGAGGTCCGAGCTTCTCTCTAGAAATCCATGCAATAATAAAACAGTAAGGCACCAAAGTAGTAAGATAAGGACGAATATGCCGAAACTTAAGTTGATACAACAGTAAGATAAATAAACCATACTGAGCTTGAGTACAACATCAAGATGGGGAAGTTCAAAAATAGTACAAATTTAATATTCCCGTATTTTCCTGAGTTCCGACATCGTAAAGTCCTGAAGGTAGTATGCGGAGACTATCACTCGCTATTCTTGGTTGGCGGCTCACTGACCAATGCTGAAAAATAAAAAAATAGTAGTCTATGGTCCACTGAAGTCTTTGGGCTGGGAGAGAACACTGTTGGCCAAATCACAGGTCGGGAGCGAAAAGTTATTTATAAATAACCAGTGCTAATATCGGAGCTGAGCGGAAAAGGCATTGAAGGAATATGGGCTTGCCGAGAGTCTTCCTTAGCATATAACAATAACGGAAACATATTCGAATGGGGAATGAAAGAGAAGCGGCAAGAACTGATTGAAGTTACTTACACAGTTGGAGAAGAGATCGCCAAATTTGAAAAAGGATATCGACACTATGCACTTTTAACTAAATCAGGAAAATGTACGTTTTAATTTAATTAAGTTTACTCATGGGGCTGTATTGAGATGCGGGGAGCTGCCATTTACAAACAGGAAAAGCCCAATCTACAGTAGAGTCAGAATATTGTGGACTTCTCATGTGGGAATAGCCATACTATCGCTATAGATTCTACAGGAGATGCATATGCTTTAGGGTCTAATGAGTACTATCAGCTTGGAATGCCTGGAGAAAAAACATGTAAAAGTTTCAAAAAAATCAGCAATCAAATTGTTGGTGATGTTAAAAAGGGATTTTGCATTAGCGATTGCACATTTCTGACTAACTCTGACAGCGAGGTATACTTTTGCGGTCGCTACTCTTTGAAAAGTAAAGGATATATAATTTAGAGGAGCCTCAGTAGAAGTTTAGGCAAGCATAGTTTGGAGATGATTTCAGAGACGTCATTGCTATTACGGGATCTATTGGTAATTACTATGTAACAAACGAACTTGGAGTGTGCTATAAGTGGGATGTGGACTCGATGGTGAAATTCAGAGTTGATCGAGAAAACTAGGAAATTACTCAGAGATATGTTGAAGCGTGCAGAGGGACGGTCCTCAAAGTAAAATCGATGATAGAGCCTGAGTTCTGCAAAATTAAAAGACAGACTGAATAGCTTCGAACATATGAACCCATTTAATATGAAATAGTTTTGAAAGATCAGCATGGACTCTATGGGGTCTCTGATTTTATCATTCCACCGAGGTGCCAAATATTTTTGTCAACTTACAAGGCTAAAAAGGAGGATATTTTAAATGAAAACAAGCAATTCCTAGATAGCCATAATTTTTGCTTGACATCAAACAAAATATTACTAAATGAAATCGTATAAAATCGTCTGTTGGAATCATAAATTTGCCGTAATGAATCAGAACCATGGATATCAAGACTGAGTATCACAGTCGAGCTATCAGGTAGGTATTACTTCTATGTTTTACTTGAATCAACCATTTTACTAGAATAATAATTAGAAATTCAGGTGTCAGACAAAGAAAAATAACTGGAATAAAAAAATAAGCAAGCTCGCTTACTCAAGTAGTAAGAAAGAAAAAGGAAGGCTGAACTTTAGAGACAAAGGATACTATAAGAAAGGCTGAAAAAAGAAACAGAGGAGGAGTAACGAAGGAAGGAAACTCAAAGAAGGGCCTAAGAAGCACTCAAAAAGCATATGAGATAACAGTAATAGTCAAAGCTCAGAGAAGAGGAATAAAGAAAAGCAAAAAAATAGCTAATGACAGGAGGTGGATTCGATTTAACTAAACTTAAAAAGAAATCTTCTGCTTAATTTCAAGTTCAAGAGAAAGTTGATAAGCCAGATCGAATAGAACGGCTATAAAAAACAACAGGTTAATCGTTTTTGCCAGACATAAATCTAAGACCGAGCTCAAGGAAAAAAGTAACATTACCAAAACCTTCTGAGCTGGTGAGCTCTTTAAATAGATAGAAACCTCAACCAATTTTGAAGACAAGCATAACAGATTTTTCAAGCACCGGATTTTCAGCAACAAATCAAACTGAAAAATAACGACCTCCCACGCCAAAGAAGTAGCCACTGTCAGCAACAATGAGTGCTGTCTCTAACACTCTACGAACAAGCCAACCGAAACCGGCAGTAGTTAAGCGCGGTCTTAGCAAAAAGAAGAACTGATACGTAAGTAGTAATATTGTTATCTTTGTGATAAATATTTAATTTAATAACGATTTATTAAATTTCCCATTAGATTTTATTGATGTACCGCAGCAAGTCGGTGCTGGCTGACAAAAAGAAGAAGTAACTTAAATCAGCTCGATAACAGAGCGAACATAGAAAATAGATCGCCAAGTACTAAACTAATTATGAAAATTATCCGAATACATAAAGGGCACAATCTTCTAGAGAGAAAATAGATGAGCGAGTAACTAAAATTAGGTAAGGCTTTGCGACTTTGGAGAAGAAATTAAACTGGGACAGCTTTAACCCAGCAAACTCTAATTACAGACCATCAACATCGAACTTGACCAAAAAGAAAGTATCCAAGAAGCTCTTTACTTCTGAGACTGGCAAGAGATCTCCCTCAAAATCTCAGCATAAAAGAAAGAAAGGCAGTAATTTAATAAACGATCTATCTCCACAAAATAGAACGCCAAAGCACTCAAAGTATCATAGTTGCTTTTTTGAAAAGTCTCTTTACGATCTAATGAAGGTCGTAGTGATGCAACGTGATGAAATTGAAAGGCTTAATATATAAATTAAAACACACACAAAAAAGGGGTATTTACCGTACTCACGTCAAAAGGTTCAAACTAAATGACGAAAATAAATAGGAGAATGCCTTCGATTCGTTTCACAGAATTGTAATTTTAATATTATGCCTGTTTGTATTTTTAATTTATTTGTAATTTTAGCAACTTATTGACATAAGTATTGAAGCTGTAAAACTGCAATTTAAAATAATTTAAATAGCATATAATCGGACAGATGGTAAAAACGAAGTAACTTAGAAAGCCAGTGATCAACCTACAGTGACATCTCTCATTTCCAATGGCAAGAGGAGACTAGTGTACGCCTACGAGGATGGTCGATAAATGATAGAGGAGTATGATATGAAGACTCATGATATCGTCAGTAGAAAAATTAAGAAGCCCTCCACTTTTAAGGAGGCCAAGTGGGAGTATTAAATTGGGGATGGTCATTAAAAAGCAGCAGACGAGCCTGTTTTAATAAAATCCAACAATGCAGTACTTAACTTGTAAATCAGCCTATTTTTATCCGCAAGGATGCCCTCGATAGTTACCAGTGGCGAATTCGAAACTTACCATATCCAGTCGATACTTACGTTTTGGAAATCGATCCAGTGAAGCAATAAATTGTCGTACGTACGACAAATAAGAAATATTATAAGAAATTCGATATCCCTGACTGCAAGAGAGCAAACATCAAACTCAACAAGGACAATCTCTCGCATACACATAAAAATTAGACATTAGTAATTTCGGTACTCTTAATCTGATTTAGTATAAAAAACCTGATGAAATTCTGGAGAGGGAATTAAAGATGAGGAAAGAGTTTGATAAAATGAACGCGAAGAAACCAAAAGAAGGAGACCTGTAATGTAACACTCAATGATTCAACTAATTTGACTTATTATATCTTTATTATATTAAATTTTATGGGTAAGTTCAACAACGAAGGCGGCAGTCGTGGAGGTGATCGAGGCAGAGGGCGCGGTGGAGATCGAGGAGGAGGACGTGGAGGAGCTCGTGGCAGAGGTGGTCCAGGCAGAGGCCCACCAAGAGGAGGACCTAAAGTCTTCATCCAGCCACATAGATTACCTGGAGTCTATATTGCCAGAGGTGCACAAGACACTATGGTAACTAAAAACTTAGTGCCCGGAGAGAGCGTTTATAACGAGAAGCGCATTAGTGTATAAGCCAATGGTGAAAAAATTGAATACAGAGTGTGGAACCCTTATCGCTCTAAAATCGCCGCCTCCATCCTTGGAGGTATTTCGGACACTGGAATTTTCCCTGGAGCTAAAGTGCTTTACTTGGGAGGAGCATCAGGAACGACTGTGTCACACGTTTCTGATATTCTGGGTCCTACAGGTGTTGTCTATGCTGTAGAATTTTCTCATAGAGTCGGACGAGATTTGATTAATATGGCTAAAAAAAGGACCAATGTCATCCCAATTATTCATGATGCTCGTAAGCCACAAGATTATAGATTTTTAGTGGGGATGGTGGATGTAGTGTTCGCTGATGTTGCTCAGCCAGATCAGGCAAGAATCATGGCTGAAAACTGTCACATGTACCTGAAAAACGGAGGGAAATTTCTAATTTCTTTAAAGGCCAACTGTATTGATTCTACAAACAAGCCAGAAGTGGTCTTTGCTAACGAGGTCGCTAAATTAAAATAAATGGGATTGAAACCAAAAGAGCAACTCAGTTTAGAGCCTTATGAGCGTGACCACGCAATGATCCTAGGGACATTCAGATGATTAACTATGTACAGCATATTTTATAATCACTTTTTTATAGTTCATAGGCTGTTCTGCGTATAATATAATGGCTGAATAAATAACTTTATTAGATGTGTGCAAAATACCAGACGTGCAAATTCACTCAAAAACTGCTCTATTCAAATATTTGGTCGGTCGCGAGTCATCATAAATGGTGAAACTGAGAGAAAACATCGTTCGGCTTAGTTATACTCATAAAATAATTGGAGTAAATGGGGATGAAGTCGGAATAACTTCAAAGCGATTGCCTCTTAAGTTTAAATAGAGTTCAATTTAAAATACGAAACTGCCTATGAGTCAACCTTTGAGGCAAGATACTGGTTTCATTTCGCATAGAAAATTCTATGTGCAGCCTTTGCCAACCGTATATAAAAATCAAGAGGAAATAAATTAAAAATAATAGCATCGACGTGAGGCTTTGAACTCAATCAGTAATATTCGAGTAGTTGCTCAGTCTGCCTCTAAACCAATGAGAGTAAAAAATAAAGTTGATAATGCCATATAATTTGTCGGATAGTAAACAGCATATAGGTCAACGAAAAGTCTTAGAGCTCGCTCGCAGTCAACAGCCAGGCTAAGCGTATACAAAAAAGAGTGGACAGGCAAAAAATAGTTGTCTAAACCAAGACCAGTTATTTAAATCAGAAATCGGAATATTAAATCATTTAGTAACTTACTCTCAGGCATAAAAAAAAGTCGAGAGAGCGACTTTAACATAACATCAGTTGTGCAAGAAGAAAACTGTTTATTCAAAAGATTTCAGAGACTTTCAGAGCATCAAACTAGGATAGTGCCAACTAATGATGAGTGCTTTGTTAGAATCCAAGATAATTGATTATGGATATAATTTTACTATTTATCATTTCAAAATTGCAAGCGCATAGGCTGTCGTGTACTCGTCTTCATGGGCTAGGGAAATATGTATTTGATCGACTTTGAGCTCATCCATCAGTTGCTTGTTCTCGTCCGAGCACACCTCTAGGAAAGGTTTGCCTACATAACCATTTAATTACCATGCTCGTCCTTTCTAACTTTCAGTTCATTAAATATAAGTTCGCGCCTGCCCACAGCCTTGACGGCGGCTTCCTTGACGGCCCAACGAGATGCTACGTACTGCACTTGCACTCGGTCTAGCTTCATTTAATCAAACTACTTGAGTTCCTCGCCGTGCAATACTTTGACTAAGAATCGCCGAGCGTGAGACTTCGAAAGCACGCTCTTTATTCTACTATTCTGGACTAGGTCTACACCGATGCCTAAGATCTTCATTATAATTTCTGCTATTATTATAGTGTTTAATTCTGTGCCAGATTCAACAGCTGCAACACTCTTTAAATTACACTTTTTATATGCAGTCTTGTATCCTATTGTTGTTTAATTTCCCAAGAAAAGTATAGTACCGAATTTAATTTCGAGGTGACTTTTAAGATTATACTCATGATAGATCGGATAAGATGAATATGTTTTTGAGTGACTATGTAAATTCTAGATCCTGAGGCTCGTAAACTTAAATGACAAAATATATTTAAATCATTAATGATGGCGCTCAGCAGCAAATCAAAGCCCGCAGCCCCTTCTTTTTAGGTTTTTCGGGACTTTCACGAGGCAGCTCTCTGATGGCCTTACTCCTGTACTTGGAACCCGGAAAACTGTTTAGCTTCAATTATGATCTTCCCTTGCAGGCTTCACGGATCAGTTTGGATGTCTTACACTTTTGAGCAGGTGCTCCTTCCTCGACGAGCGATATATTTTATTGGCCAGTGAACTGAGGAGCATTGACAGGGAACATGTTGGGAGAGTCTGACATCAAGTTTATATAATATTATTATGCGAATAAAACATTAAGAATAAGATTCTTCCATCAGTGTAGAGTCAATTTAAATCAATAGAACATAGTTAATGTTCGGATTAAGTCTACTTTAGGGTTAACGCTGTGTGAGAAGAAAAAATGAAATTTTTAATTAATAAACCTGATTTATGTATTACTTATGTTTATTCTGGCTAATAAGTCATGAACAACTTTTATATTGAATTTCATCGAGTATGGTAAAGAAATCGATAAGATATCTTAATAAATAAGCTGGTCTTTAATATGTCTGCAAACATTTATTTACTATAACTTATGTAAATTAGCACCCTTATGACGATTTAATTTAATATAAAGGTTATTAATTCATAAAATTAATAATTTAATATATTTTCTTCATATTATCGAAAATACAGCATGCAATTTCGGTTCGAGATTATCATATCTAATTTAAATTTACTGAATTAAATGATTGAATTGAGGTGTGGCAAGTGTAAAATGTGCCCATCATAAATTTTAAATAATTTGAGCATGCAGTTATAATTAGGACACAATATTTATAACAATTGACATGCAGGAGATTCAACAGCAATAAATGAAGACCAAGCAGCCACAGCTCACCAAGCCTGTAAAGAGTGCAACCGATTCTAAGAAGGTAGGCAATTTTTATGGTCTTGGATCCGAGACTGACTTAGTTTTTAAAAACAATGTAGGCGTATGAGGTGTATTTTAAAATTGTGTACCTGATTGCAACCGTCTTATCTGCTGTTCTGCTACGAAAAGTGTATCAGTTTCAGACGCTCCCTTAGTTCAGCAAGGTGCGCTAAGGTACTCTTATCGATTTGCTATACGTCAGTTTACCCTTCGCAGTTGTATACACAGTACTCACAATTTTATCACAGCTCGCAGATATATTGATTCATTACCTATTGGATCCGCTGTGCCTAAAGTATTATATAAATGAGACCAAATACGAAGGTAAATCTAAAGAAAAACGCGTTTTTACTCTTGTAAAGTGGGCATATTCAATTTTTTACTACTTCTTTAGCTCTATTATCGCGTTCCTCTTGATCAAAGACACTAGTTTCTTCCCAACCTGGCTGGGAGGATCCGGTTCGTGCCTCAACCTGGTGTCTGGAGCCCCTGCTCTACCTGAGGCCACTTATTCAATGAAAATATTTTATCTGATTCAGTTCGGCAAGCACTTTAGTCGGTTATTCTCTCACATGTTTATTAAGGCAGAGGGGAACTACTACGAATACATTTTGCATCACGCTCTGTCCACTTTCCTGATCCTATTCTCATACCTCACGAACCAGTGGTTGGTCGGCATCATGGTTTTGTTGTGCCATGACGTTAGCGATCTATTCTTGATAATCTCGAGAGGCTACAAGGATTACAAGCACTATTCAAAGATTCTGCTTAAGATATCCTACGTCATCACTATAATCTTCTGGGTTGGAGGCAGGCTCATCGTATTTCCGGCTTGCTGCGTCTACGCCAGTCTAGTGGGGCCTAGTATTGTTCTTGAATCCCTCACACCGTTCTAGTCTGAAGTTCTGATACAACCCTACCGATGGATGGGCTTCATGCTTGTTGGACTGCTAGTCCTGCAGGTGTTCTGGACCTATTACATCATGAAAGCCTTTGTGGAGGTCAATGTATCTGAAAAAATTGCCTCCAACACCTACGAGCAGCCCACCAACGATGAATGATCAATATATATTAGTATTTACATTATTGCCTCATGCTTTAACTAAGCTGTCTTTAACACTTTAATCTTTTAATTACATTGTTTTTGACTTTGTTCAATCAGATAGGACATCTAAAGGACCTCAAAGGAAATACTGTGAACCTTCGCTTAGGATTATTAGTCTTCCCTAATGTAGCTGGACCGTTACTAGCTAAAAGAAGCCTTATTAAAATTGGGTGATTTAAAAATTTGTATATTATTTAAAAATGGAAAGATCAATGGTGCAAGAGCTGAACGGTCTCACCAATTCTCAGTTCATCAACAACAGGAGCACTTTTATCTCCACCGCCTTCAACTAGGGCGATTTTGAGCTTCGGAAGTACTTTCTTGCCTTATTGAAGATCCCGAATCCAAAACCTGCCAGGGTACAGAAAAGAAGACATGTCAGCTAGAGTTAATTTCGTGGTTGTGTTTCAAACAATTGAAATCGAAAGGCTTTCCAATGAAGTGGAAGCTCTTAGAGTTGCTCTCAAGGACGCAGAGAGGCAAAATTTTAACGTGAAAAATTACGAAGTGCAAATTCGAGAACTCACTGAAAAATGCTTTGCCTATGAGCGCGAAAGAGAATAATATCGTGACGAAATCGACAAACTCAATATGATATGTGAGAAATTATATGAAGAGTTAGAAAGTATGAAGGCTCGTTTTGCCGATATTGACCCTACCATCAAGTAAAAGTTTAGGCTCGAGAAGGAAAGAACTCAGAAACTAGAAGAAGAACTTGAAAAATGGCGGGCTCGCTACAGTGCCTTAGAGACAAGCAAAAATAGAGAAATGTAAGATATGAGACTCATGATGGAAAGTCAGAGAAAAAGCATGATTGATAGGTAAATAAAATAACTATCGTTACGATTTAACTCTGAAAGGCAAAATCTATAAAAGTAGATAAGAAAACTGAGATAAGCTTTAGATTCCAAAGATAACGAGATTCAAAGAGTGAATGGGAAGGTGTCTCAACTATAGATTCTAAACCAAGAATTAAGAAGATATGAAAGAACCATTGATGAGTATGAGAATAAATTTGCAATGATCTCTCAAGAAACTGTTCGACTTAACGATTTGTTAAGGCACAAACAGTAAGATCTTGATAGGCTCAATGGGTAAATTGGAAACTACAAACGGAGAATAGCTGAGCTTGAAAGAAAAGTGAGGTAATTAGAAGAAGGTGGAGGGGAGAAGGCCAGAGCATTATAATAACAACTTAGGGATTGGAAAGGTAGATATTCAAAAATTGAAGACATAAACAAGGAGTATAAACAATAATTAAACAAAATACCTGAGTTTAAGCAAGTTATTCAGCAAATAAACAACGAAAGTGACCGACTAAAGGATGCAGTGAGACAAAAGATGGGTGAAATTGACGACTGGAAAGGTCGCTATCAAAGAATCGAAGCAGAGCACAAATAGAATAAAGCACAGCAATAGCAAAAGTTGCCAATATTAGAAAATAAGCTCAACCAGCTTGGGGGATAAAACGATAGACTGAATAATGCTTTGAAATCGAGAGCCGCTGAGATCGAGAACTGGAGAAACAAATGTACAGATGCTGAAAGACAGATATCAAGACTGGGTAATGTTGAACAAGATAAGAAAAATCTTTAGAATCAGCTCAACAACCAGATACGACAAGTCAATGAACTTCAATCGAGTATTAAACAGCTTGAACCACAGGCTCGAAGGCTCGGCGAAGTAGAGCGAGAGTTGTCTAACTCAAAGTCTGAAAATCAGGAATGTAGAAAGTAAATAGACCGGTTGAATAATGCTGTAAGAAGCTCTTCTGAAAAAGCTGAGAACCTATAGAGAAAATGCAATAACCTCTAAAAGGAGCTTCGAAATTTCACTCAGATACAAGAAGAGCTTAGGGTCTACAAGCAGAAAGAAATGAGCTTGACCAAATAAATTGACAGAATAAATGGAATAATTTCCTAAAAAATTAGAGAGATCCAAACTTTAAAGGAAACCTTCCAGAGACTAGAAAAAGGAATAATGCAATACCAGGGAATTGAAAAAAAATTAATTGACAGTGTTAACCAAACTCAAAAGCTCATTCACGATTTGGATGAGAGTCGAAAATAAGCTGCCTTTCTGCAAGATAAGATTGTTACAGGCGAATCCGAAAACAGGAAACTTAAAAACGATGTGTATGGATTATCTCAAGAAAAAGAACAGATGGTTAGACTGATCAACACAAGGACTCAATAATTGTAGCAAATAAAGCTCTAAATAGGACAGCTTCAAAGTCAAATTGGGCAGCTTAGACAAAAGTAGGCCCGTCTTCGCTAAGTTTAAGTACTTCTATTATAATTTAGTAAAAATTCAGAATAGCATAATCTAGCCTGAATGACTTGGGTAAAAAATTTAAATCAGAGCAGACAAGGTCTCGTTAACTGAACCAGTCTTTAGAGCAGGTGACTGGCTAGTTGACAAAGATAAAGAAAGAGGGGATGATGTCTCCTCAGTTTAAATAGGAGTTTGCTCAGCTGAAGATCCAAAGCTAGCAAAGATAAAGAGAAATTCGATCTCTCCAGCAGAGAATCGCCACTATAGAGGGTCTACTTAGAAAAGTGAGGGAGGCTGCGATCAAGCAGGATCAGATATCGAAGAAAAACAATGAAAAGTTCGGCTTCATTACTAAACAATTCGATGCTAGCGCTCAATCAATGAAAAGGATGTTTGATATGCAGAATTAAATCATGAAACTCAATGAAGATATCCTACAAATGGAAGGCAAAATGAGAATTTTAAGCGTTTAAAATTCAAATTTAAAACAAACATATGCTAATCAAACAGCCACATTCGAATCCGATAGAGAAATTCCAGTATCGAAATAAACGAGAAGGAGCGACTCTTTAGGAAATCAATTTGATACAAACATTTCGACAACTAAAAACCAAACTTCAAGTTATAGCAATATAGCAATAACGAACGCTCGAGGACCAGCTCTTTCTCCGAGCTCAACCTTCCAGGCTAACAGCAACGTGAGCATGAATGTTGGAGGAGCTAATATGAAAGGCCAGAATGTTGGTTTCTCATTCCCGACAAGCCAGGGCACCATTAGCTCAGTTAGCAGCTCAAGTCGTACAGATTCAACAATGAACTACGAATCATTTAAGAAGCCTCAGCAGGAGGGTGACCAGTACCAAACAGATGCCCCTCGCTTCCAGTTCCGCACTAACCAGAAGTTTTGATGATAATTAATAGCATTATTTTAATGATACTATGCGCACAGGCTCATGAGCTGTTTGAGTATTACTCCTTCTCACTAGGTTATAGCGAAGTAATGAAAATAAATATAATCAGCTTCTGCGAGCCTGGTTGAGATTGCGAGGGCATGCACAGTTTCGACCACACGCGCCGCAGTAATTCGAGAATGTAATATAGCCACTCGATGTATTGTCCTGCACCTGGATGCTGGGGTTGCGGAAGTGCCCGGCCTGCCAGTTCACCACACCCAGCGAACTGGAGGAGTCGATATCGCTGTAGACATTGTTTTTGCTGTAAAAGGTCGTGTTTGTTTTTATTTGGTCAGACCTCGGGTACTAGTACATATTTCGAGAAATAATCTGCACTGGCGGAGCTTGAATAGGCGGAGACTGTGCAATGGGAGGTCGCCCACCGAATGATACTGATACTTTTCCATTTGGTTGCATGATCTTCGGGCCTTGATTAGATGCAACTATTTGCTGAGGATGGTTGTAATATTGTGGTTGCTGTTGAGGCTGTACAGGAAAGATCGATTGAGCTATCTCAAATGTAGGTGGACCAATATGTGTATTCGATACTGGTTTTGGATCGCGCGAAATTATTTGAGGATTGAAGATATTAAGATTCGGCCTAGATGAAGTTGAGCGTGCTCTAACTTGTTATTGATTAATATTGTCATCCATAGTTCTCGCCACTAAAACTGGCTCATATGTTTCATTTTGGATCAAATTCCTAGTATCATAAATAGCAATCTAGTTTCTATTTGAAGTATTAGGTAAACTTCCTACAGGATATACTTAAGAAGTTAGTGGTTCTTGTTTGATTGTTGTGAATTTTTAAAAAGCACCTAAATTGAAAGCAGACTTCATACTTTCAATAACTTAATTCGCTCTAATGTCACTCGCTTGAAGTGTTTGATGATCTAATCTTGCAGGATCACTAGCACTTGGTTGAGCTCCAACTAGAGCTTAACGCTGAATTTGAGCCCCCAATAAATTTTAGATTTGAGTCTGAACTCCCTCTGAAACTACATTGTTAACTCGGTTATGAGTCTAGTTTCTTGAATTATATATTCGCTCTTCGCCAGAACTAGAAGCACTTCGACTGGCTTGACTCTTTTGTAGCTCATTTTTTAAGATAACTTAGTTACTGATTTTAATCTAGTGAATTTCCTTTTTTATCATCTAGATTTCTTTAATGAAAGATTTTACGAGCTCATCTTATTAATTTGTAGACGTGCGATTATCTTATTAGTTATGGTTATTCTATTTCTGTTATTTTTAACTATTTGAAGCCTACGATGCTTTTCTTGTTCTAGTTTTAAGACTTATCTCGCCCTTGGATTTCATGTTTCTCATCATATGCTCGAGATGAGTAATCTTTTTTAGTACTTATATGTTTTACGAATTAGTCTCGTCTACTTCGCTTCTATTTCTAATATTACGAAGTTTTTCGACTATTTCCTTAAGGATATTTGCTCTAGAATTTTCAATTTCTTGATTGATGACTCGCACAGACTTATTTCTTTTGGTCCTAAGAGAATGCTCATATGCCTCCGATGTTCCTGAGGATTTCATAATCTTATGCAACTGGCTTTGGCTTCTGACATTGGAGCCATTCGACTCGAAATAGTTGACTCTCTCTTCTCTTGAGTAGTTGCTACTGATATCTTGCCGTTGATATGCTCTATTATTTACTCGTATCCTCTGCTAGGTTTGGTAGCTCTTCAGCTCATTCCAACACTGGATGAAATTTTTAGCTAACGTTATGCTTAAGCACTTCTCCAACAAAGTGGCTGCTTTCAATTTATCTTATTCGTTATCATTGGAGCCAGGCATTAGAGGCGAGTTAAGGTCGTCTTCCTAGAGAAAGTTGGTCTCTATTTTTAATCCTTTTTTATTCATATTTTAAAATTATTAATTTGATTTAACTGAACATAAACAATCATCAATGGGAAAGAGCGTGACACTGATCGTCGATGTAACTGTAGTACTAGGTTGGTTTGCAAAACTGGTCGCAAGTTTATGTCTTGGCATTATAACGATAACTGACTCCCTATGCGCACTCACACCTAAGTTTGCTCTAATTAAAAACTTGTCCCACTGGACATTTCGAGACTGTTGTCGAGCAGCTGTCGTAGTTGGAATTGTATATCTCGCCCTGTTTGCAGAAATTGTCGCACCGCTTCGTTTGACTGTTGTGTTTTTGAAATGACAAGCATCTCGTGCATTTTCCTAGACTTGAACTCCACTCATAGTTAACATCGCAGTTTGTGCTAACTGGAGTGGATGCCTGGTTGCATTGTGTAGCATCAGGGCAGTTAACGCAAACTTTGGCATTGGAGTCCCACTTTTGGTCAGTCGGACAGGCTACACATATCCCTTGTTTCGTATCCCACAAAGGCGTCTGCGGAGGGCAGACTGCTACATTCCAAGCACCTGAGTTTGGTTTGCAGCTTTTCGATGGCTCATCATATGTAAATCCCGACGGACAGGAAACCGGTTCTGGCTTTGGAGTAGGAGTCGTTGTAGAACTAGAATCAGCAGCCTTGCACTCGTTCGTTTTATATTAATAGTTAGGCTTATCAGCTGGGCACTGAGTACATGCTAGGATTAGTGAATTATAGAATGGCTTTTCAGGCGGGCAAAGTGCCATCACTCCGGTCGCTTTCTCGCACTTTAAAGTGGCTAAATTTAGTTTATATCCATCTTCACAGCTAATTGTAGTCGTCGTGCTCTCGCACTTGGATGTTGCATTATTCCAATTAAAGCCTGCTGGGCACTTCTCACACTTGTTAGTTTGGCTATTCCAGTTCGGAGTAGTTTCACTACACTGGGCACAGGATTTGGTCTAAGAATCCCATATTGGTTTATTAGGAGGGCACACTGAAATTTGGGTCCCATCGCTTTGAGTTGGTTGAGTAATATTCTAGCATTTCAGTGTTACAGGATTAAGCTGCAAATTACCCGAACACTGGACTGTGCACAAGCTTCTAGTCGAGTCATAGGTTGAGTTTGGTGGGCATGATTAGCATTGCTTCGAGCTGATGTTGTAAAAAGGAGAGCTGATTGGACATCGACTGCAAGAGAGCGAACTTTTGTCCCAGTAAGGCCGATCAGTCGGACAGTTTGAGCTTGAAAATTCGACACTAGTAGTCCCACCTTTAGTCTCACACCTTTTGCTCACTTCGTTATATATTTGGCCAGGTTGACAGTCCTTGTGAACGCAATCATTAGTATTTGCATCATAAGTATAGTTAACGGGGCAGGTTGTGCACTTGTTCAAATTAGTATCATAATAAGGTGTGTCTTTACTGCACCTGAAGCATCCAAGTATAACAGGATTCCATACTGGAGTATCAGGGGGACATATACTGTTATTGTATGGGGCCTCAACTTTCTAGCATGAGACCGTGGCCTCATTGAACTGACTGCCTAGGGGACAAACTATATCGTAATCGCATGTATGCTTTTCATAGTTGAATATTCTGCCAGTGGGACACTTCTGACACTCTCTAGTTTTCAAATTGAATAGTTAGCTTTCGACTTGGCAAACGGTACAGTTCTTGAGATCAGGCGACACATACGGTGAGTATATTGGGCATTTGCGAATCAAGACATCTCCAACTGTGGCTTATTTAATCTTTGCGTTAATCCATGTTTGATATTAGGCCGGTGTGAAGTTTCCATACAACCAGTTAGTGGCATTAAGATTATCGGAATAAAGAATAGTGTATACTTTGCAGCACTTTGCATCGATTGTATCCTTCATTATCTTCATGTAGTTTCTCTGATACTTGATTTGTGTTCCGATTTCGATGTTCATTTGACAGTCCACGCACTCACTAGCTTTGGCTTCTACTTTGCTAAGAGATTGGTTGACAGCGTCAATTTGTGTTTTGAGTTGTTCCCTAAGCTGGTCGCTGAAATTGAAGCACTTACAAGCACGTTCATTGAAGGGTAGTGCGAGATACTGCTGCACCTGATAGATGGAGTCTCGCTCGTCTGCAATGCCTTCCTGATACAGTCGCAGTTGCTCGTTGGCATCGTAGGCCGCTGCTGATATCGAATCGTCTAGCTTCTTGAATTGCTGTTGAATATTCTGCAAATCGTTTCGCAGTTGAGTTTGAGTTTGCTGTAACGAGTTTAAATATTGCTCAGGGTCATACACGCGTGGTTGTTCTTGCAAGTGAAGACAAGAAACAATTAGACCCATCCATGCTGTGATTATTGTTTGAATCAAATTTATTTTCATCAATAAATATTATTCTGCTCCTATTAATTATAAATCCAAGATTTCATATGATATTACTTGTAAAATAATTTAATTAAATTGTGAGTAACTAAAGTTAATCAAAAATGCATCGAGCAACTTCATATTAAAATTATCAAATTTATGCCTGATCTCAGGTCACACCATCTTGCGATCGGCATTTTTTTCAGGGTACTTTTTGAAAAAATCGTGATGCATTAACTCTCTTATGTTCTTGCGGTCATTTGGATTTTTTTGTAAACAACACATTACGAAATCCTTAGCTTCGGCTGAAATATTAGCATATGAAGGGAATGTGACTGCATCCTTTATTATTTTAATGAGCTCTTCCTCCTGTGTTATTTTGAAAGGGTTCTCGCCAGTGAGCATCTCGTACATCATAATGCCCAATGACCAGATATCAATTTTCTCATCATAGTTATTGCCCTTCAGAATTTCAGGTGAAACATATAAAGGAGTTCCACAGAATGTGCTACGAAGCGTCTGTCCGTGATAAACTGACCAACCGAAATCACAAAGTTTTACTATATTCTAAATTACACGTTTGGTACTTAATTAAGCACGATGTTCTAAGGCTTTATGTCTCGATGGATGATGTGGTTAGAGTGTAGCTCATTAACTGCAGATACGACTTGTCTCATAATAACAGCAATCCGAGGCTCTCCAAGCGATACACCTTTCTTTACTTGCTTGTATAGCTGTCCTCCCAGCGCTACTTCCAAAATAATATAGATGTTCATACTGTCATCAAAGTAGCCATACATTTTAATGATGTTGGGATGGTTCAAAAACAGTTGAATTTTCAGTTAACGGATAAATTGCTCAGTTATTTATTCATCTTTCAACATCTGCTTCTCTATAATTTTGAGAGCACAGACAAACTAGGTCTGTTTTTATTTCACTAAGAATACTTTGCCATACTTGCCTGTGCCCAATTCGTTGATTCTTTCGAAATCGTTAAGTGTAAACTTGCGCTCAGTTCGCTTTTTCTGAAGTGGCTTGACCCAGGTGTCACCCAAATCAAAGCTGCTTTTGCGCATCTTAGCCCGCTCGATTGGGTCCACTTTCTTATGCGAGATGGTGTTCATGTTTTGAGTTAAAACTGATGCATGTTCTACTTAAGTTCTGCGTTTCTGAAAAACAAGCACTTCGCTTATAGGGTCATTTTTTTTATCAATAGCGCTTGTTTCGGTCTCTGAGCCCGAAATATTGGTCTAGCTATTGCGGGGTAACTTCTTCAAAAGTTTGTAGTTTTAGATGACTGGCTCTTTATCTTTGATGTAGGCAACTTCCCTTGCATCGGGGCCCATGTAGGAGCTCTTCATATCACCATAGCGCGTCAGATGAGGTCCCTATTAGCTGGAGACAACGGACACCTTTTATGTTTGGCCTCTGTGGGGTTTCATTATATTTTCCTGAGAGTACAGCTTCGGCTAGTTGGAGTTGCCGATGGGGGCATTCTTAGCACTGTTCATACTCAGGTTATGGCTGTGTGGTCGATCATCCATGCGAATGTATTATAAGTTAGCGCGAGGAGATGTCGGAGTCAGCGAAATGTGGTGATGATTATGAAAGGCTTCTTGCTTCTGAGGCACGTACTGGTAACCCGGTTTTGGATTCCCGGAATAGTAAATTGTAGGCAGCATAGTATATTTATTTAATCTTGAGCTATTTTTATGTTATCTGATCACTTTAATATTATTATTACTCGGCTACCACTTTCACTTCACTAATTTGTTATTCAGCCATTACCCTTCATGCGCCAACTATCCTCCGTGAAAGTAGGTTCCGAATCCGCATACTGACCCAAATTAGAATGTGCCTATAAATTTGTCATCGTTCCAATAACTGACTTCAGCTGGACCATCAGGCAACCCCTTCAGCCACTTGCCGTTGTAGACTTGGATGCCGCAATCTCTGGGAAGGAAGAGCTTGCCCCATCCTTCGAAAGTACCTCTCTTCCAGTCTCCTGAATAAACTAAAACATCTGCTTTATATAATTCTCCGAAACCATCCGGCTGCAAATTGTTTGTATTTCCAATATAAATAAGCTCTTCCTGAAAAATCAGATATGTTTTCTTAGGAGCAACTTTCAACTACAATCGTGGAGCCTTCAAAAATGCGACTCCTTATAGCTAAAAATTACTTGGATGCTAACTGTCATTACAAAATTATTTTAGGATCTGTAAAGATTCCTCAAATGTTTCACGCCCTTCTCTCTATTATTTGCGTTATAGCTAACTACTGCTTTCGATTTCAAAACTGTGATTCTAAAATTACTTATCATGATGGTACTCAAATGGATGTAATTATATAGAGTTGTGACTCTATTGATCTCCTTTTTTGCTGTCTAATAGAAGTATTTGCCTCGATGAATCGTTCAACTCTTAGATTTATGTTACTTATTTTATGGTCATTAGCTCAGAATTAACTTCAGTTTACGTTTCTATTATTCTACTCACAAAATTAGCAAGTCGATCTTATTAGTTAAATAAATTTGTTTTTTCATGCAACAACTATTCTTTGATATTTTTATTTTGGGCCATATTGCTAATATATTCTTTAATAGTTTTAATCTATTTTCCTAATTCTATTAATTCGGTTTTGTACTGTGCATTTTACTGTAACAATTTGAAGTAGTTGATTTCTTTAATGTTTGCATTCTACCAGCCATTACATGCATGATAGTTGTTTTACTTTTATAATAACGCAACATTGGTGAAGTTCATGCTCTAATGTAGAATTTTATGCTATTTTTGTATGATGTAATTACGCATTCGCTATTATATCAAGACATGAGTTCTTGCTATTTCTTGATTGGCTTAGAGCAGAGAACTAATCACTTCCTCACGAAGAAGATTGAATGATACTTTCAGGAGCTGTAAAGAACAAACTAATTTATTCACTACACTGTTATTAACTGACATTTTATTAAACTTACACAGCAAATGCGGGTCTTATGAAATATACAATATTTAATATTTGCTTATCAAAATTATAGCATTAACAAAACAGAAAATCATGTATAAGGAGAGCTTTATGTAATTTCATTGTTTTAATTACTAGATTTTATTTTTATAAAATTGATCTCAAGCAGGTATCTTTTCGATGAGAAATTCTCGCTGAATGTGAGAAAGATTTGTTAATAATCATAATATTGACCTTTAACGATATTGACAACTTGCGAACTCATAATCCATAATATATTAAACTGACAACCATGAAGGCAAACCAGGTGAACGAGGAATCGAACCCCATCGACCTGCACAGGCTGAAGGAGCTGATCCACACGGGCATGGAGGCGATACCGGTCGACCGGGAGAACACCGAGGCCGTGATCATGATCGGCGACACGGGCGTCGGCAAGAGCACCATCATGTCCTTCCTCAGCGGCTCGGAGCTGGTGGTGCGCTTCGACGGACTGAAGCCCACGCTCGACACCACGCAGCAGACGCGCATCAAGATCGGCCACGAGAAGTACTCCGAGACCTCGGTGCCGACCAAGGTGGTCATCGACAAGATGGCGTTCTACGACTGCCCCGGCTTCAAGGACAACAAGGGCGAGGAGTACGAGATCTCCAACTCCTTCTTCGTGCAGCGACTGCTCGACATCTACCAGCGAGTGAAGATCGTCCTCGTGGTCGACGAGAGCCACATCAGCGAGGCGCGTGCCGACAAGCTGCCCAAGCTCGTGCGCAACCTGCACAAGTCGTTCAAGACATTTGATGACATCAAGGACGGCTGCTGCATGATCATCAACCGCGCGGGCCGCGAGAACTCGGAGGAGGACTACCACCAGGAGATCCAGCGCATGATCCAGCTCAAGAACGAGAACGGCTACCTGTTCCAGGACGAGGAGCGCCGCTTCCTGGAGTTCTTGATCAGTCGCAACCGCATCCTGCTGTTCAAGCAGGCGGCCAAGGAGAACCGCGATCGCACTTTCATCGCCGAGGGCTCCGAGAACCGCATCATGGACTGCATCAAGAAGTCGCAGTACGTGAAGAGCAGGCACATCCAGAACATCCTGTCCGAGAGCGCCAAGCTGGCCATCCGCGACTTCATCGACGAGATCACCGCCCGCTCCAACTACAAGATCGAGCTCATCTGCGCTCAGATTGTCGAGCTGTACTCGCAAAAAGTGACGGCGCTGGGCCGCGACGTGAACGCCATCATCGCGCTGAAGGAGGACGTGATACGGCTGGCCGAGGAGATCAAGGCCACGCAGAAGGAGAGCATCATCGACATTTTGCAGCGGGAGCTGGCGCGCGACAAGCTGCAGGACTTCGAGGAGGACTTCGCCTCGGTGATGTTCTTCAAGGGCATCTACGACAAGACGAGCACCTACTTCAGCAACCTGGTGAACAAGATCTACTCGGAGCTGTCGCACCTGCTGACCAAGCTGGACAAGCGCATCACCGTCATCCAGAAGGAGAACGAGGAGGAGAAGGAGCGCGAGCGGGAGCGCATCGAGCAGCGCATGCGCGAGGAGAAGCGCGAGCAGGAGAAGATCGTGGCCATGGAGCACTGCTCGCGCATGGACGACTTGAAGGTGGTGGCGCAAACGCTGGTTTCGTCCAAGCGCAACCTGATCGAGGAGATCAAGAGCGCCATGCGGTGCCTCTCCTCGGTGGAGGAGGAGCTGCGGCGGGTCAAGTCGGACGCGATGAGCCTGCAGTCGCTGAACAAGGAGATCGAGACGGAGTTCACGCGCATCGAGCAGACCTACTTCTCCAAAAAGCCAGTCGCCTGAAATGAT